>Ga0160429_1000029_pt1 | contig 197795 bp, 149 predicted proteins | sample SolpanmetagenomR_FD_108199 | JGI IMG/M metagenome (GOLD analysis project Ga0160429, IMG submission 108199) | Solar panel surface microbial communities from Lawrence Berkeley National Laboratory, California, USA - R | ecosystem: Engineered > Built environment > Solar panel > Unclassified ... | reverse complement strand
TAAGCGTGTCGGGAGTTGATGGAAGCTCTCCCGCCAAAAAATCTATCAAACAACAATCGGCGACTATTCGTACGCCATGGCTGCCTAGTTTAGAACTAAGCACTGCCATCGTGCCGCCCGGGTCGGTTTTTACACCTGGGAGTTCGGCGCGTCGTAAGTAAGAACTAGCCTTCGGAGAGCTGTGATTCGGAGGCGAAAATCAACTGCAGCTAAGGGAGTTTCAAGGGCCTGATGTGCGCCTGGGACGCTTCGAAAATTCAAGCATAGATACACACGTAGAAAGCACGTTGGCTTCCTTGTCTGGACCAGGGTTCGAATCCCTGCATCTCCACTGAAAGGCCCCTGGCAGTATTGCTAGGGGCCTTTTTTTGTTTAGGTAAGTTATTAAACCAAATCCTGAGCGGGCAAACTCTTTTTGGTTAAGAATCGTGGCTGCCCTGCTGAGAACGGCCACCCATATCCTAACTTGTAAGGAAATAAGCTAACGCCGCCCAACTAAACTCAAGGGTAGCTTGTGCGGCTAGGTAATAGCCGCCTTGGTTGAAAAAGACGCGTGATACTTACTCAGCGGTCGCGCTTCGGGTGCCTGATAAAATTTATGTGCTGGATAGCCGTTGCATATTACTCTCGGCAGGGCGTGTGCTGAAATCCAACCTGGCGATGGCAGCCTGACTCATACTCTTTGCAGCTGAATAATCTGATTTTAACCTATATACTTCTGGATTTATGCTCCTTTTTTCCTCTGTGCAGCGGGTAGGCCGGCCGTATGCGTGGCTGTGGGTCATGCTAGTGGCTGGGCTAGGGTGGCTGCTACCTAGGGCAGCGCAGGCGTCGCACCTACGGGCTGGCGACATTCAGGCCAAAGTTGATACTACGCCAACTCGCAATCCGAATCGAATTTTCTTCAAGCTAACGCTTTACCGCGATTCGGGGCCTGGCAATGCGCAGCAGAACGAGGCAACTCTCTTTTTTGGAGATGGGAAACGTAGCGCCGTCACGCCTAAGACTAGTGAGGTCACTGTTGGCCTTCAAACGACCCAGATAATATTTTACTTTGAGCATACCTATCCGGGGTCTGGCAGCTACACGGCTAGCTTTATTGAGGCAAACCGCCCCAAGGGCGTAGTCAACATGACTGCGTCAGACTTCCAGACATTTTACCTTAGTACCGTTATTACCGTTGACCCGGGGCTTGGTGGTAACCGCTTGCCCGTATTGCTGGCCCCGGCCATTGACCGGGCAGCAGTAGGCCAGGTATTCTTGCACAATCCGGCTGCCTATGATGCCGATGGTGACTCGTTGGCCTTTCGGCGCATGAAAAGCCAGCGCTCGCTGACGTACCCTGGCTCGGTGAGCTCGCTGCCCGCTACCTACAACCCCGACCATGTACCGTGCGAAGGATTCCAGTACCCAAACAGCCAGGCCTATAGCGTGGGCGGGCAACGGCCAGTTCAAGTATCCTTCAAGGACAACAATGGGGTAGAGCTAGCGCAAATAGGGGATACGGCTACTTTCCAGATGAATGCCCGCACGGGGCAGATAGTCTGGAACTCGCCCTTACGCGTTGGTACCTATAATGTCGCCTTTGTAGTGGAGGAGTGGCGCCGCAACGCCCTAGGAGCCTACATAAAGAGAGGTGAAGTACTGCGTGATATGCAGATAATCGTATCGTCGGTAGCTAACATCCGCCCCACTATTACTATTCCGCAGGACACGTGCGTGGTGGCGGGCACAGTGCTAAGCAAGAGTGTGACGGCCGTAGATGGCAGCGGCCCAAACTCGCCAGCCACAGCAGTGCAGCTTTTTGCCTACAGCGGTATTATTCCACCTGCCACGTTCAGGCAGTCTACTCAGGGGCCACCGCGCGCCGTAGGCCGGTTTACTTGGACTACGGCGTGTGAAAACATCGCGGCGCAGCCTTACACAGTGGTATTCAAGGCGCAGGATACGCCGCCCGCTACTTCTGCCGACCCAGCGCTGATAGACGAGAAAGCTTGGCGCGTGACCGTAGTAGGCCCGCCTCCCACCAACCTCCGCGCCGCGCCCCTGGCCGGCGAGCGAGTGCTGCTGACCTGGAATAGCTACCCCTGCCTAACCTCGAGCCAGCCCGGCGTGCTGCCCACCATCCAGATTTACCGCCGCGAAAACTGCTACCCCTTCACCCCTAGCGCTTGCGAAACGGGTATTCCGGCCGCGGCAGGCTACACGCGCATTGCCAGCATTCCGGCCAGCCTGACGGCCTACACCGATGATAATGGTGGGCGCGGCCTGCCGCGCGGCCGCACATACTCGTACCGTATCTATGTCACTTTTCCGCTGCCTGCGGGCGGAGCCAGCCTGGCTTCCAATGAGGCGTGCCTAACCTTGTCGGGCCGCTCGGCGCAGCTTACTAATGTGGATGTGCTGACGACTAGCGCCACCAACGGCCAGATTGCCATCAAGTGGACGCAGCCGCGCTCTAATGCAGGCGGCAGCTTCAACGCGCCCCTAGGGTATCGCCTCAGCCGTAGTGCTACGGGCGCCGCGCCCTTTACGCTCGTGACCACCAAAACCAGCCTCACGGACACTACTTATGTGGATACTGCCCCAACTCTGAACACGCAGGATGTGCAGTACACGTATCAGCTCGTTTTCTTCAGCGCCGCTACTACTCAGCCGGGCAGTGCTGAAGTAACGGAGACATCAACGCTCGCTAGCAGTGTGCGCTTAAACCTAGTGCCCGACGGCAACAATAACCTGAACACGCTTACCTGGACCTACCAAGTGCCCTGGGATAATAGCACGAAGCCTACGCTTATTTTCCGCCGTAGCGGCAGCACTAACACTGGCCCCTATGCGCAGGTGGCTACGCTCACACCTGGTGCCGGAGCTACCAGCGCTACCTATATCGACCGCGGCCTGACTAAAGGTGAAACGTACTGCTACTACGTGCAAACGAATGGGCAGTACGCTACGCCTGCCAACTCGCTCAGCCAGCCAATTCTCACCAACCTGCTCAACCGCAGCCAGGAGATTTGCGCCGTACTTATTCCGACTCCCTGCACCCCGGTGCTGACCCTAGCGCCTACCAACTGTGACAGCTTGGCCGCGCTGCCCGTATTCCCGGTAGATGGGCAGCGTTACCAAAACCGCTTGCGTTGGACCCTAGGTAGTACCCCGGCTGGGTGCAGCGGCGAGGTAGCCTACTTCCGCATCTACTACCGTGGCACGGCCGATGGGCCGCTAGTGCTGCTCGACTCTACTACTCAGTACACGTATTTGCACCGCTTGCCCGCCACTACGGGCGGCGCCGGGTGCTACGCTGTACAGGCCGTGAGTGCTGCCAAGGTGCGCAGCCTACTCAGTAATGTGGCGTGCCAAGACAACTGTGTGTTCTTCTTGCTGCCCAACATCTTTACCCCCAACGGGGATAATGTGAACGAGCGGTTCCGGCCCAAGACGGCCAGCCCCATCTTGCGCACTCATATCCAGATATTCAACCGCTGGGGCCGCAAGGTGTACGAAAGCGATAAGGACCCCCTCATCAATTGGGACGGAGGCGGGGCTCCCAATGAAGTAGGTACTAGCGGCAAGGTCTCGAATGGCCTCTACTATTACTTGGCTGAAGTTGAATTTGCCGACTTTGCTGCCACCAAGCGCACCTTCAAGGGCTGGGTTGAAGTCGCCCGCTAAAGTAGGGCAAGCTGCCTGGGCAATACTTCCTGCTCTGCGTTAGTAATGTTCTGATAATTAATAATATGCATAGAATAGTTTGTGAAAAAGGAGGAATGATAAGCAGTCAATTGGTAAAATCTAGCATTGCCGCTGGTTGCTGCCTGATTTTCTCGTTTTTTTCAACCGTCTTATTATAGTGTTGTTCAACAGAGCGTTGACTTAGGTAGAGCGTTCAGGATAAATAGTCGCTTCAATTTTCTTCAGCAGAAATTCATATACCAATTAAGTAGGCTTCCGTAAAAGGGGGCTCGCTGAATTAGCCTAGGTAGCTAGTCCAGCTAGAATCTCCTTTTTGCTTATCCTGACTTTACGTATGAAAACTCTTGCATTTGCCTTCGCCGCCCTGCTCGGGCTAGGTTTGAACACCACTGTTTCGGCTCAGACGGTACCTGTTACGCCGGGCACTACCATCACTCCTGGGGCAGGAGCCCCAGGCCAGGTAGGCACGACTAGCGGCACAGTACCCAATGGTGCCATGAACGGTACCATGGCGACGCCCGGTGCTACCACCGCCGGTGCCGTACCCAACAGCACTATTAATGGTGGCCTGACGACGCCCGCCGGCACGACCCCAGTAGGCACCACGCCCGGCACAGTATACTCGCCCGGTACTACTACTGTACCCAACGCCACCCTCGACGCTACCCGGCCAGCAGGCACCAGCCCCGTAACACCGGGCGCTACGCGCCGCACCACTACGGGCAGCCGCACCACTACCAAGACAGTACGCCCCTAGGTAGTTGTCACCTGCCGCTACGCGCTAGTAGCAGGCAATTAGTATAGAAAGACCCGACTGCATTAGTGCAGTCGGGTCTTTCTACTTTGAGGAGCACAATAGAGGTTACGGTTCAGGTTATTTATTTTATTATTAGAAAATATTGTCTTATTGTAGTACTTATTTAGCCAAACACCGTATACCGTCCAGCAACATTAAGCTGCTGCTTATAGCTAGCGGCTTTGCTCTAACTTTTAAATTAATATAGCCATGAAGACCACCAAACTTTTCCTGACCGCTGCCTGCGCCTTTTGTTTGAGCACTGTAGCTTTCGCTCAGACTACGCCTACCACGACCACTACTACCACTAGCCCTGGTACGATGCAGACCGGTACTACTGGCACTATGCAGAGCGGCACTACCTCGGGTACCGGTACGATGCAGAGCGGCACTACCTCGGGTACTACCGGCACCATGCAGAATGGTACCATGAACCAAGGTAACATGAATGGCACCGGCACGATGGACGGCACCACCAAAATGGACCGCAAGTCTAAAATGAACAGCCGCAAAGCTAGCCGCAAGACCAAGACGACCACTACCGGCACCGGTACTGGCAACATGTAGTCTTAGCTAAGCTAACTCTTTGTTAAAAAGAGCCGGCTATCCGAAAGGGTAGCCGGCTCTTTTTGGTAAAGTACTGTTCTTCAGTAACTACAACAGGTAGGCTACGTATAGTAGTAGCCGGTAATGCAGTGCCTAATAGCTTGGCTGACAGGCTTGCTTAGGTAAGTGTTACCGTATCGAAACCGAATAAGCTTTTAGGCTACTACTATGAAAACGTTTCTACTCTTGTTGGCCCTAGGTGCCGCTCCGGTGCTTGCACAGGCCCAAACGGTCCCATTTGACCCTTCGGCGCCGATGCGGGGCGGTGCCCAAAACCAGACGCTGGTGCCGCCCGTCAACCCAGCTCTAAATCAAAGCACCATTCAGGGACCTACGCAGGTACAGCGCACTCTTACCAGCAACGACGCGCAGCCCAGCCGCCTGCCCCTCGACTCGACTCCACTGGCTGGTACCCCCGAGCTTTCGCCCACTAGCGTGCCCGATGTACGCGAGCAGCCGCTAATGCCGCAGCAGCGCCACCGCCAGTCGAGCGACGTAGTGCCCACGCGTAGCCGGGTTTCAAACTCCAGCAACGTGCTGCAAAACTACCGCCGCCCCGCGCAGGCACCCCTCACGCCGGCAGGGCCTTATTAGGAACGCTGCTTACGCAAAGAGCCCCGCCCGTCAGTGCTGACGGGCGGGGCTCTTTGCGTAAGCAGCGTTGCCAGTGCTGGCAGTTCGGTCTTACTTAACGTGCGCTAGCAGCTCAGCGCCGTGGCGCCGCAACGTGTCGGCGAGCTTTAGCAAGTCAGCTTTGAGCTCGGCGGGAGCGTGGTGGCTGGCTTGGCTGGTTTGGTCACCTAGCATACTTAGCGAGTTGCCGATGGCAGTGGGGCTGAGGCTACCGCTGCTCAAAAGCGACTGGAGATTACCCATTTCGCGGGCGATGTCTTGAAATTCGGGCTGGCCGCTTTGTAGAAATTGCTGCTGCCAAGTTTCGGTATTGTCCATAGCCGAGCCTAGGGGCAAGCTGGTAAGTCCGTTTTGCAGGCCCGAAAGCGTGGCTTGAAGTAAGTCGTTCATAAAAAAGAGAAAAGCGAAAAACAGGGGTGGTTGTAAAAATTACTGCGGCTGCGATTTAGATGTTTTGGGCAGGCGCTTTGCTTTGGCTGGGGTGGCCGGGTCGGTAGCAGATGGGGCAGTTGGTACCTTCGGTTTGCGAGGCTTGGGGGCAGGCGCAGCGGGGCGCGGCCCAAATACGGGCGGCTCGTAGCCTGCCGGGGCTGGCGCCACAGCACCCAACTCGCGCAAGATGCCGATGGCCTTCACTGCACTGGCCTCTTTGTCTTTTATTTCGAGCATCATATCCACATCCAGGCCATCTAAGTCAGCCACAAAGCCACGAAATAGCTCGGGCACGAGGCTATCGGTGTGCTTGCCCTTGCGCTCGCCCACCGACTGTGAACTGTAGTCCATCATCAGCACGCCATCGCGGGTGGGGTGCCAGGTGGCAGCAGCTAGGCGCAAAGCCTCGCGCATAGGCTCTTCGTGGTTGAGGCACTCATGGTGGAAATTATCGAATAGAATGGGCACGCCCGTTTCGTCGTGCAGGCTCAGGCACTCACGCAGGCTGTAGAGGCGGTCGTCGTTTTCGACTACTAGCCGCACTTTCACCGCTTCGGGCACCAGTGTATGAAAAGTCTCGACCCAGCGGGCCAGCGCCGACCCTTTATCGCCGTAGGCCCCGCCAGCGTGAATTTGTAGCTTGGCCGTAGTGTCTAGCTCCATCAAGTCCAGCATTGAGCCTTGGTACACTAGTTCTTCTACGCTACGGCGTACGATGTTGGGGTCAGGCGAATTGAGTACCACGAACTGGTCGGGGTGAAACGAAATCCGCATGTTGTGTTGCTTGATGAAATCACCGATGGCCCGAAACTCGCTCTTGAAGTGCGTTTGCCACGGAAACGTATTGATTTCATGCGAGCCAAACGGCACGATGCCAGAGCCCATCCGAAAAAAGAGTAGGCCGTGCGCGAGGTTCCATTCAAGTATTTGCTGCAAGCAAGCCAAGTTGGCAGTCACTGCCTCCTCTACCCGCTCGGGAGTGTACGAGGCCAGTCGAAACGTGCGCGCCGCGCTGCATTCGAGCGTCTCATTGACGCAGGGATAACCTATTTTCATATTCCATAGGCTTACGCGAGAAGCCCTATGGGAGTTGATAGGTAAGTGGGCAGGCAAGCGAGCTTTTACGCTTGCCCAGAGGCCTAATAAGCCATTCGCACTTATAAAAGCGACCTAGGCAACCTCGCCCTCACAGGTTTGCTTCGCCGAGCATACTCGGAAAGACAACGTACGCTACTCGTATCCGCGGTTATCTCGAAAAGCCTTATTGTATCGGCTGCGAGCCTGGCGAGCCTTTTCGGCAGCCTCAGCAGCTTTTACAGCCTCCATCTTACGACGCTCTTTGCCCTCGTGCGAAAACTGGTCGTAGAGCCAATCGACATTGGACCCGGCAATAGTTGGTTTCTCGGCTTTGGGCGCGGTCGAGTCCACGGGAAAGAGTGACTTGGGCTTGGCAGGGCGCTTGGGCACCTTCACCACGGGTGGCGCCGGACGCTTCATGTTGCGCAGTGCTCGGTTGATGCTGGCCCGGTCGGGGCGGTCAGCAGTCACCTTTACCTCGCTCAGTTTCACCGAGTCGCGCACCAGCGCTACCTGCACCACTAGTTGCGAGAGCGACATATTGCTGAGGGCAAAGCGCTTGGGCTTGTACCCTAGGGCGCGAAACAGGAGGGTATCGGTGGGCAGCGCCGTTATTAGAAAGTCGCCCTCTACATCGGACGCTACGCCCCGGCGGGTGCGTTGCACCTGCACCGTAGCGCCCGGAATAGGCTCGCGGGTGCTGGCTGCCGAGATGGTCCCACTTACGCGCACCGTGGGGTTGGGCGCGCCGGCCTGCGCCTGCACCATTCGACTCAGCAGGAGGCTGCTGATAATCAGTAGGAAGGCTCCTAGCTGGTGCGGGAGAGAGAAAAAGGAAGGAAGGCGACGCACGGACCCAAAGAGGCAATAAGGCTGTAAAGCTGCTACGGAAAGAACCAAAAAAAGTCCGCGCCGTTGCAGACGCGGACTTTTTATAGACAAACAATGCCTTTACGGCGTTCGATGCTACATTTTGGTTTTCTCGCCGTTGGCGTCTTTTACTTTCACGCTACCATCGCCTTTTAGCTTGATTTTGGTACCGTCTTCGAGCTTGGTCTTTGAGTCTTTCAGCTCTTCAGCGTTGTTCAAATCACCTTTGGTTTTTACGGTGCCGTCTTCCTTCAGCTTAATTTTTGCCCCGTTTTCCATTTTGGTTTTCGACTCTTTCACGGCCGCACCAGCATCCATAGTGCCGCTGCTCATGCTGCTGCTATTGTCGGTAGGCATCGTGGCCGACGAAGCAGCATCGGTCGAATTGGTATTGTCCATGTAATTGGACTCGTCGTAGGTCGAGCGCGACGACTGGTACGACTGGTACTGACTTGGGTCAGTTAGCACGCCCTGAAACTCAGTGTCGGTATCGGTATTGTACTGGCGCATGGCACCGGCCATACCCGTCGTGTCAGAAGCATATTTGCTGGTCATCTCACCATAGCGCTTCGAGCGGTTGTAGTACGCGGTGCGCACTTTGCTCTGCATAGCGGGGTCAGTGATTTTCATGTCGGTGATGAACTTCTCCGATACCCGGCTCGAGCGCGAGCGGTAGGCCGCCGTGTCAGGCATTACCGTGGCCGTAGCGCCGTCCGTAGTAGTGGTAGTAGTATCGGTAGTTTTTTCCTGCGAGCAAGAAGCCAGCGAAAGGGCGGCAGCGCCCACGAAAAGCAACAAGGAATTTTTCATGACAAGGGAAAGAATGGGGTGTGGGGCGTTTTAACGAAAAAGCTGGACCTAGGTTTTTAGGGAGCCTATCCTCAAGCACGCCGCAGCTCTAGCACCGTGATTTCGGGCAGAAAGCCCGCCCGCATGGGTACTCCTAGGTAACCCAGGCCCACGTTCACGTACAGCTTTTGGCGGCCTTTCTCATAAATGCCGGCCCACTGCGGGTACGAGTACTGCACGGGGCTCCACTTGAAGAAAGGCAGGTTGATGCCGAACTGCATGCCGTGGGTATGGCCGCTGAGCGTAAGGTCGATATCGGGGTAGTCGAGCACCTGCGCCTCCCAGTGCGAGGGGTCGTGCGAGAGTAAGAGCTTGAAGGCCGCGTTGCCGCTGGCGGCGTGGGTTTGAGCCAGCTTGCCGTGCTTCGGAAACTGCGGGTGCGCGCTCCAGTTTTGCACGCCTAGGATGGCAAATTCATCGGTACCGCGTCGGATGGTGTGGCTCTCATCAAGTAGCAGCTTCCAACCGATTTTGGCGTGGTTCTGCGCCAGGCGCTGCAAGTTTTCGCGCTTGGCGGCGAGGCTGTCCCACTGCACATAGTCGCCGTAGTCGTGGTTACCGAGGATAGAGAAAATAGGTAGCTCTGACTTGATACCCGCTAGCGCCGGGATATGCGGCTCGACTTCTAGCGCCACATTATTAACCAAGTCGCCAGTCATCACAATGAGGTCGGCTTTTTGGGCATTTATTAGGGCTACGGCTCGCTCCATCGGCTCGGTATTGCCGTTGAAGGACCCGGTGTGCAAGTCAGAAATCTGTAGAATCTTGAAGCCCTCGAACGAGGCCGGCAGGTTAGGATAGCGCAGTACCACGCGGCGCACCGTGTAGTCGGTTTTACCTTTCACCATGCCCCAGAGTATGGAAAATAGTGGTATCAAGCCGAGCCCCAGGGCTAGCCGGCTGATAAACTCGCTCCGCGTGAGCGATGCGCCAGTGGCTGGGGCCGGGCTGCTAAAGCCCCGCGCCGCCCAGCGCCCGAGGCGCGTGAGGTCTTCGAGCAGCAACGGAAAAATGACTACCAGCTTGGCCGCCAGCAGCGCCAGCGGCAGCACAAATAAGTAGCTTTTTAGCTCACTCTCGCCCTTGTGGCGCGTAAAAGCCGCCCAGATACCCACCGCCCATAGCCCTAAAGTAAATAGCCAGTAGCTGATAGCAAAGCCCCGCCGGCCCTCGGGCGTGGCTGGGGCTAAGGCCGTGCGAACGGCCACGTAGCCATACACTTCGGCCACCAGGATGGCCAGTAAAAGACTCCAGAAAAGAAAGCGATTGCGCATAGTGCTAAGCCAAACGGGTGGCTGGGCACTTGAGTTGGCCGCCGCCGGCTAGGGCAGCTAACGCGCACCCCAAAATTTTACTTTATCTTTTGGACTTGCTTGCGCCGCTAGTTTATGGAACCCGTTGATTTTCTGCCTGAAGAAGACGCCCCAGCCCCCGAAGCTTACGCTACACCCACCAGCTTCGGCATTAAGAGCTGGGCCGAAGAAGACCGCCCCCGCGAAAAGCTAATGCAGAAGGGCCGCGCCGCCCTTTCTGACGCCGAGCTCATCGCCATCCTCCTAGGGTCGGGTACCACCAAGCTCACAGCCGTAGACGTGGGCAAGCTCATGCTGCAAGCCGTGGACAACGACCTCAACGAGCTAGCCCGCCTGAGCATGAAGCAGCTGTGCCGTCACCCCGGCATCGGCCCCGCCAAAGCCATCACTGTAATGGCCGCGCTGGAGCTGGGCCGCCGCCGCAAGGAAAACGGCGCAGGCCGCCGCACCACCATCACCAGCTCGCGCGACATCTACAACGTGATGCGCCCGCAGCTGCAAGACCTGCCCCACGAAGAATTTTGGATAGTGCTCCTCAACCGCGCCAATGTGGTGATGCGCACCGAGAAAGTAAGCAGCGGCGGCGTAGCTGGTACCGTGGCCGACCCCAAGATGATTTTCAAGCACGCACTCGAAAACCTGGCCAGTAGCATCATTCTAGTACACAACCACCCTAGTGGCAACCGACAGCCTAGTGGTGCGGATATCAGCCTGACCAAGAAGTTGAAAGAAGCTGGCAGCTTCCTCGATTTGCCAGTGCTCGACCACCTCATTTATACCGACCTAGGGTACTATAGCTTCGCCGATGAGGGGCTGCTGTGACACGGTTATTTATACGTTTGTCATGCAGAGCGCAGCGAAGCATCTTGCGTAGCGCAGTAAAATCATGCGTTAGGGTTTACTGCGCCACGCGAGATGCTTCGCTGCGCTCTGCATGACAGCTAACTAATATTATGCGAAAAATTTGGATTGCCGGCCTTATTGTGGCCGTGCTCGGACTCATTATTTATAGCGTATCGGGCACCCAGCCGACCCAGGTACTTGATGAAGCCTACCTAGGTCGATTGCGCGAGACCCGTCGCCAAAAAGACCAAACCTTGCATAAGGCCGCTGATTCGCCCATTCCTGATGCGCAGCGCGCCACGTTTGCTGGGCTGCGTTACTTTTCCCCAGAAGCTGGATTTCGCGTCACGGCGCGCCTCACGCGGCAGCCAGTGCTGCTGCCGCAGCCACTCGCCATGACCCTAGGCCAGCCCGAAAGCTACCAGCGCTGGGGCACCGCTGAGTTTGAGCTAAACGGCAAGCCACAGAAGCTGACGCTGCTGCAAAAAGCCGGTGATAAGCAGTTGTTCGTACCCTTTACCGACCCTACTAACGGCGAGCAAACCTATGGGGCCGGCCGCTACATCGACGTGCCCCTGCCGCCGGCCGAGGCCAACGAAATAGAGTTGGATTTCAACCAAGCCTACAACCCTTACTGTGCCTACAACCACGAGTATAGCTGCCCCCTGCCGCTAGCCGAAAATCGCCTAACGGTGCCCGTGACGGCTGGTGAGCAGACGTTTCAGCTCTAGCTGGCGGCCGCTATTCCTAATGATAGGCGCAGGTAGGCCCCGCGCTGGCGCTGGCGAGCACGCCCAGCAAAAACAGCCACCAAAGCCAGTGGGTACCAGCTAACACGGGCGTAGTACGAAGGGCATCAGGCCGATTATTGGCGGCGGGCGCGTGCGGCGCAAAATGACTGGGTAGCATATGACTGATAGTGTAGGGGTGAGGTTTGTGATAAGGGCGAGCTTCTACCTTCTTACAGACCCGCCGCGTGGCGTTTATTTAATACAATATAAATAATATTTTAAATATATAAATTGATTAATTTAATGTGGAGGTTACTAAAAAGCTAGATTGTTGGCTGAGGGTGGCCGACTAATAGGAAGCTGTAAGGAGCTAGGTTGCAGCCTAGGCAGGTATGCCATAGCTGCTGTGAAACCGCTCGGCTACCACCCACTCACTGACTCGCAGCATCCATGATACACCTCCCTAGCCGCGCCTTACCTTTGCCGAACGCGCCCGGCCCATCCCAACGCCGCGGCTGATTCGACATGACTATCTCCTTCGACTGGCTTAAAACCTTATTCCCCACCACGCTTTCGGCCGCCGAAATTGGCGCGCTGCTCACCAGCTCTGGCCTCGAAGTTGAGAGCCTAACCGAGCTGGAAAGTGTGCCCGGTGGCCTGCGCGGCGTGGTGCTGGGCACGGTGCTCACCTGCGAGCGCCACCCCGATGCCGACAAGCTGAGCCTCACCACCGTAGCCGTGGGCGACGACACGCCCCGCCAAATTGTGTGCGGTGCGCCCAACGTGGCCGCTGGCCAGCGCGTGGTAGTGGCCCTGGAAGGTGCCATGCTGCACCCCAGCACTGGCGAGCCGTTCAAAATCAAGAAATCAAAAATCCGTGGGGCGGCTTCGGAAGGCATGATTTGCGCCGAGGATGAGATTGGCCTAGGGCAGTCGCACGCCGGCATTATGGTGCTCGATACCACCCTGCCCGATGGCACGCCAGCCGCCGAATATTTCGGCCTAGGGTCGGATACGGAGATTGAAATTGGCCTCACGCCCAACCGTGCCGACGCGGCCTCGCACTACGGCGTGGCTCGCGAGCTGCGCGCCCTGCTGGGCCAGCCGGCCCACTTGCCCAACGTGAGCGCCTTCGCCGCGCCCGCGAGCGGCGAGACTATTACCGTCGCGATTGAGGACGACCAGGCGTGCCCGCGCTACGCGGGCTTGCTGCTTGACAACGTGCAGGTTGGCCCCTCGCCCGAGTGGCTCCAGCGCCGCCTGCGCAGCATCGGTCTCTCGCCCATCAACAACGTGGTGGACGTGACCAACTTCGTGCTGCACGAGCTAGGGCAGCCGCTGCACGCCTTTGATGCCGACCAGATTACGGGCGGCAAAATCTGGGTGAAGCGCGCCGAGGCCGGCGAGAAATTCGTGACGCTGGACGGCGTAGAGCGCAGCTTGCAAGCCGAGGATTTGGTGATTGCCGATGCCAACGGCGCAGCGATGGCGCTGGCCGGCGTGTTCGGCGGCAAAACCTCGGGCGTGAGCAATGCCACGACCCGCGTGATGCTGGAAAGCGCCTACTTCGCTCCGGCCGTGGTGCGCCGCACCAGCCAGTTGCACGGGCTGAAGACCGATGCGTCGTTCCGCTTCGAGCGCGGCACCGACCCCTACATGGTGCCCACCGCGCTGAAGCGGGCCGCGCTGCTGCTGCAAGAAGTGGCCGGCGCGCGCATCGCCGCGCCGGTAGTAGACGAGTTTCCGCACCTCATCCCCAACAACCAAGTGCACCTGCGCCTCGACCGCGTGACCCGGCTCATCGGCCAGGAGATAGGGGAGGAGCGCATTCGCGAAATCCTGGAGGGCCTAGGTATCAAAATCGAGACTGCCACGGGTAATGAGTGGACTTTGGCCGTGCCACCTTATAAGGTAGACGTGACTCGCGAGGCCGACGTAATCGAGGAAATCCTGCGCATCTACGGCTTCAACAACGTAGCGCTGAAGCCGCACAACTCGGCGTCGTTCTTGTCGGGCTTCCCCAACCCTGACCCCGAAGTGGTGCGCCAGAAAGTGGCCGACCTGCTCAGCGGCCAGGGCTTCTCGGAGATTCTGACCAACTCGCTCACCAACTCGCAGTACTTTGAGAAGGCCGACGCGCCGGATGCGTCGCTGGTGCGGATTCTGAACTACAATAGCCAGGACCTGAACATCATGCGGCCCACGCTGCTGACGTCGGGCCTCGAAGTGGTGCGCCACAACCTCAATCGCCGCCAGCGCGACCTGAAGCTCTACGAGTTTGGCAAGACCTACCAGCTCGGCGAGAACGGCAAGTACAAGGAGAAGAACGTGCTGGCCATCTACCTGACCGGCAACGCTACCGCTGAAACCTGGCAGCACGCCTCGCAAAAGGCGGCTTACCACGATGTGGCGGGCGCGGTGCAGCAGGTGCTGGCGGCCCTAGGTCATCCGCAGCCGGGCTCGCAGCCCACGCAACACCCGTACCTGGCGGGCGGCCTCACGCTGCTGGTGCAAAACCAGCCGGTAGTGAACCTAGGCGCCGTGTCGCCGGCCGTGCTCAAGCGCCTCGACGTGAGCCAGTCCGTGTGGTACGCCGAGCTGGATTGGGACTGGCTGCTCAAGAAGTACAAGGCCACGCTGGTGGCCCGCGAGCTACCCAAGTTCCCGGAGGTGCGCCGCGACCTGTCGCTGGTCGTGGACCAGGCCGTGACCTTCGACCAGCTGCGCACCATCGCGCAGCGCACCGAGAAGAAGCTGTTGCGTGACCTCAATGTATTTGACGTATACGCCGGCGACCGCCTCGAAGCGGGCAAAAAGTCGTACTCGGTGAGCTTCACCCTGCAAGACCCCACCCAGACGCTGACCGACCAGGCCATCGACCAAGTGATGCAGAAGCTGATTCAGCAATTTGAGAAGCAAGCCGGCGCCTTGATTCGGAAGTAATAGTACTGCTTTAAGCAGGCCCAGGACGCAGATAAGCTCCGTAGCAGAAGTGGCTAACGTTGATTGACGTTGGTTGCCTTTGCTGCGGAGCTTATTTGCATTCCGACAGTTCGGGTGACCTAGGGAATTAGAACAGCCTTTAAACAGTAAAAAAAGGTGATTAGATGTAATGTTAAAGCCCACTTGGCGAGTAACATTGCAGGCCGGTTACCCACCTTGGCCGGTTTTTTATCCTTTTTCTCCTTATGAAAGTACCTACTCTGTACCCGTGGCTGTGCGGGCTGGGCCTGGCGCTGGCCGTAGTGCCCGCATCGGCGCAGCAAAAACCAGCGGCCAAGCCAGCCGGCGCTAAATCGACCACCCCCAAGCCACCGACGGTGAAGGTGCCCACGGGCGCTACCGGCGCCCGCTTGGTCGAAAAAGTAACCAAGAAACCCGGCGAGCTGGTAATTCCGTACGAAAAATATGTGCTGCCTAACGGCTTGACCGTCATTGTGGCGGAAGACCACTCCGACCCGCTGGTGCACGTAGACGTGACCTACCACGTGGGTTCGGCGCGCGAGCAGATTGGTAAGTCGGGCTTTGCCCACTTCTTCGAGCACATGATGTTTCAGGGTTCCGACCACGTCGGCGACCAGCAGCACTTCAAGCTCGTGACGGCCGCTGGCGGCACGCTCAATGGCTCGACCAACCAGGACCGTACCAACTACTACGAAACTGTGCCGAGCAACCAGCTCGAAACGGCCATGTGGCTGGAGGCCGACCGCATGGGCTTCTTGCTCGATGCCGTAAGCCAGAAGAAGTTTGAGATTCAGCGCTCGACCGTGAAAAACGAGCGCGGCCAGAACTACGACAACCGCCCCTACGGCCTGGCCAGCGAGTACGTGTCGAAGACGCTGTACCCCTACGGCCACCCGTATTCGTGGCTGACCATCGGCTACCTCAAGGACCTAGACAACTCGAACGTCAACGACCTCAAGAACTTCTTCCTACGCTGGTACGGGCCCAACAACGCGACTTTGACGGTGGGCGGTGACGTGACGGCGGCCCAGGTGCTGAAGTACGCCGAGAAGTATTTTGGCCCCATTAAGCGCGGGCCGGCCGTGCCGGTGCAGAAGCTACCCGCGCCCGTGTTCAGCGCCGACCGCTACGTGAGCTACGAGGACAATGTACGCTTCCCGATGCTGCAAATGGTGTTTCCGACGGTGCCCCACGGCCACCCCGATGAGACTCCGCTCGATGCCTTGGCCGAAATCATCGGCGGCGGCAAAACCTCGCTGCTCTACAAAAACCTGGTGAAAACCCAGAAGGCCGTGCAGGCGCAGGCCTACCAGCAAAACTCGGAGCTGAGCGGTCAGTTTGCCCTGATTTCGCTAAACACCCCTACTACGCGCTTGGACAGCGCGGAAGTTATCTTCCGCAAGACGCTGGCGGAGTTTGCCAAAAATGGCGTGACCGATGCCCAAGTGGCGCAGTACAAAGCCAGCACTGAGGCGCAACTCATCAACGGCTTGAGCAGCGTGAGCGGCAAAGTGAGCCAGCTGGCCGCCAACCAAACGTACTTCAATAACCCCAACCGCCTGCCCAACGACCTGAAGGAGCTACGCGCCCTCACCAAGGCCGATTTGCAGCGCGTGTTTGCCAAGTACATCCAAGGGAAGCACGCCGTCATTTTGAGCGTGGTGCCCAAGGGCAAGCTAGAAGAGGTAGCCGGCAAAGACAACTATACTGCCTCGACCGCGGGCTATAAAGCCCCTAACTACGGCTACGAGGGCCTGAAATACGTGAAGGCCGTGGATACCTTCGAACGCAACAAGCAGCCAACCGCCGGCGCCAACCCGATGGTGAAAGTACCCACCATTTGGCAGGATAAGTTCGACAATGGCTTGCAGCTCATCGGTACCAAAAATGCTGAGCTGCCGACCGCTACCATGCTGCTCACCATCAAGGGCGGGCACCGGCTAGAGCAGGCTACTCCTGGCAAAGCAGGCATCGCAGCCCTCACGGCGCAGATGCTGAACGAAGGGTCGGAAAAATACACGAGCGAGGAATTTGCCGCTGCTCTCGACCGCCTAGGTAGCGCCATTCAGATATTTAGCGGCGACGACAACACGACGGTGTACGTGCAGACGCTCACCAAAAACCTGCCCGCTACCATGGCGCTGCTCGACCAGCGCCTGCTGCACCCGCGCTTCGATGCGGCCGATTTTGACCGCCTGAAAAAGCAGACCCTGCAAGGCATTGCCAACCAGGTAACGCAGCCAGTAGTGATTGCTAACAACGCTTATTCGAAGCTGCTCTACGGGCAGAACGACATCATGGGCGTGCCTGCCAGCGGCACTACGGCCAGCGTAACCAGCATCACGCTCGACGACGTGAAGCAGTTTTACCAGCAGAACTACGCACCCAACGTGAGCTACCTCACCGTGGTGGGCGACCTAGACCAGGCTGCCGCCGAGCAGCCGCTGGCCTTCCTCAAAGCGTGGCCGCAGAAAAATGTGACCCTGCCCACCGCCCCAACAGCCCAGGCGCAGCCCGACAAAACGAAGATTTACTTCATTAATAAGGACGGTGCCGCGCAGTCGGAAATCCGGGTGGGCTACCTCACGGCCCTGCCCTACGATGCCACCGGCGACTACTACCGCGCCTACCTCTCCAACTACCTCCTAGGGGGCGCCTTCAACTCGCGCATCAACCTGAACCTGCGCGAGGACAAGGGCTACACCTACGGTGCCCGCTCGGGCTACTCGAGCACGCGCTTCGCGGGCCCCTACACGGCCCAGGCCGGCGTACGCGCCGATGCTACCGCCGCCTCGGTGAAGGAGTTTATGAAGGAAATCAACAACTACCGCACCGGTATTTCAGATGAGGAATTGACCTTCCTGCAAAGCTCGGTGGGCCAGAGCGACGCCCTGCGCTACGAAACCGGCCAGCAGAAAGCCAGCTTCCTGTCGCGCCTGGTAGAGTATGACCTCAAGCCCGACTATGTGACGCAGCAGGCTGATATCTTGAAAGCGCTGAAAAAGGAAGATGTAACGGCTTCGGTGCAGAAGTACCTGCCCGGCGACAAGATGTACATCGTAGTAGTCGGCGACCGCGCTAAGGCCTTCCCCGGCCTCTCGGAGCTCGGCTACGACGTGGTGGAACTCGATGTGAACGGTACCCCCGTAGCGTCGGCGGCACCAACTGCCCCGACCGCTGCCCCTGGCGCCCCCTCAACGGAGATGCCCGACGGCAAAACCAAAACGCAGGAAAACGGCCGCAAGGTGAAAACCAAGAAGAAGAGCGCCTAGGTAGCTCTTTCCTTTAAGTGGTTTCTAAAGAGCCCGTCGCTACTCGCGGCGGGCTCTTTTGCGTTTTTAGTTTTGGTGTTCGGCTTGGGTAATGCGCTAAATCACACAGCGTCTGCTATACGGCGCCTAAGCAGGTGGCTGCAACGAAGCGGCAGTAGTAGGGGCAAGTCTAGCTTGCAGCTTGTCAAGCGAATACCTGTCGTGATAGGCGTGGTTAGTTGACCCTGATAAAGCGGTATAGTGGATATATAAAAAGAGCTGTGTGAAGAAATTATATATTTTTTGTGAATAAAACTTGCATTTGCTGGGATAGCTGCGTAAAATTGAACCTAAGAATCAAATAGTCCAATTCCTAAAGCACGTTTGGTTCTGCCCGTCAAGTAAGGATTCGGTTACCTGTTTACCGCTCTCATCCTGCATTCTGAATCAGCTCAGCTAGCTAGTAGTGGCGCTCGCCCCGAAAACTGCTGCCCCGTCCCACCCTTGGCTGATTATTCCGCTGCCTACCGACTAGGTCCCCACCCAATAGTCGGCCGCATACTTGCCTCTGCCTCAAGCGTAAATCGTGATTGCTACGCCAAGTAGCAGTACGCCCGCCGGGCTATACCTCCTCACAATTCTCAAAAAAAGCTTAGTGTTCTGCTAAGGCTGGCTTTGTGTGCGCTTTGCAGCGCCTCTTGTGCCCCGAACCGCCTGCTGTGTAGGTCTGGCTGGGCTGCGCGTGTGCAGTGCCCTGCTTAAAGTACAAAAAAGCTAGCCTCAACACTTGTTTGGTCGATTTTCAAGTAGCCCCCTAGGTGCCGCTCGGCTCGGTGTGGCTTTACGCTAGCGTCTTCTCTTCCATTCTAACCCTACTTACATGAGAAAACTACTACTTGTACTACTAGCGTGGCTGTCGGCGGCGGCGGCCATAGCCCAAACCAGAGTGGCCGTGACGGGGAAAGTGACGGATAAAGCCGGCGCCGAAATACCCGGCGTGACGGTACTGGTGAAGGGCACCGGCCAGGGCACTGCCACCGACGTAAATGGTGTTTTTAAGCTGAGCTGCGCCCCGGATAGCCGGTTGGTTTTCTCTTTCCTAGGGTACGTGGCGCAGGAGGTGCCGCTCGAAGGCCGGACCACCGTCAATGCGACGCTAGCCTCTGATACCAAGCAGCTTGACGATGTGGTAGTGGTGGGCTACGGCACCCAGACCAAAACTGAGTTTACGGGGGCGGCGGCCCGCGTATCGGGCGAAGCGGTGAAGGACCTGCCGGTGCAGAGCTTCGACCAGGGCCTGGCGGGTAAGGCCACGGGCGTGAGCATTGGGCAGCCCAATGGCGTGCTCAATAATGCGCCCGTTATTCGCATTCGAGGTGTTAACTCTATATCTCTCAGCTCTTACCCGCTGATTGTGGTCGATGGCATTCCGATTAATACGGGCAACCTAGCTAATAATGGCACGGTGGCCAACAACCCCCTAGGTGACATTAACCCGGCCGACATTGCCTCGATAGATGTGCTAAAGGATGCGGCTTCGACGGCGATTTATGGCTCGCGAGCGGCGGCGGGCGTGATATTGATTACGACTAAGAGCGGCAAGAATGGTAAGCCCCGCGTGACCTACGAGGGTTGGGCCGGGGCGACGCGAGCCGTGCGCTTGCCCAAGATGCTGAATGCCGAGCAGTTTATGCTCATCAAGAACGAGGCAGTGTTGAACGCCAAGATTTCAACCGGTAACGAGGGCAACTCGGGTGTGGCTGGGGCTTCGTTCTTCCCGACCTACAACCCAGATGGCTCTATTGTAGATACTAATTGGTACGACTACGTGTACCAGACTGGCGTGTCGCAAAACCACAGCCTGAGCGTATCGGGCGGCTCCGAGACGACGAAATACTACCTCTCGACCAACTACTCGGACCAGAGTGGTATTCTGAAAACCAACGAGTTTACGCGCAAAGGCGTGCGCTTTAACCTCAGCCACCAGCTTACGCCGTGGATAAACCTGTCGGCCACGGCCAATTACAATAATACCCTGAACGCCTCGCCCAATACGGGCTCGCTAGAAGGCAATGCCTTTGGGCTGGTGGGCGCGGCGCGGCTGGCCTGGCTGTCGGCGCCCAACGTGTACGCCGTGAACCCCGACGGCAGCTACAACCTGAGCGCCGCCAACACCCTAGGGATGGGTAACAACACAGTGGCCAGCAACTTCTACAACCCAGTGCCGCTGCTGGACCTCAATACCTACACTTCGGAAAACGACCGTATTATCAGCACGTTTTCGGTGGGCGTGACGCCTTTTAAGGGTCTGGAATACCGCCTGAACTACGGTATCGACCGGCTCAAGATTGAGAATGCCACCTTCCAGAGCGCCGTGCATGGGCCGGGCTACGGTGGCGGCAATGCTACCAATACCAGCGTGCTGGCCGACAACTGGAACGTGACTAATACGCTGACTTACCAGCGTACCCTAGGTACCAAGCACGCGCTGAGCCTCTTGCTGGGCTACGATGTACAGAAGTTTAATAATTCGCTATGGGGCGCGACGCGCTCGCAGGTATCGGACCCATTTTTTGACACTTACGAGGGCAGCTACGCCAACATCGTGCCCGTGACGAGCTTGCTGAGCGAGCGGGCGTTTGCCTCTGGGTTTGCCCGCCTCACTTATGACTACGACAAGAAGTACTTCCTGACCGTGAATCTGCGGCGCGACGGCAACTCGGCGCTGGGCTCGGGCAAGAAATATGGCACCTTTGGTGGCGTGTCGGGCGGCTGGCTGCTGTCGCAGGAAGAGTTTTACAAGGCCTCGCCGCTGGCAGAGGTGCTCACCAGCCTAAAGCTGCGCGCCAGCTGGGGCAAGGTCGGCAACGGCAACCTGAACAACAACTACGGCTCGCTCTCGCTCTATAACTCGGCGCTTTATGGCGGCGTGGCCACCTGGATATTCAGCCAGGGCGGCAACCCCGACCTAGGGTGGGAAACCAGTAAGCAAACCAACGTGGGCGCCGACATTGGCCTGCTCAACGACCGGGTGCAGCTCGACCTGACTTATTACCGCAACAACGTGGACGGCCTGATTCTAAACGTGCCGCAGTCGCCGTCAAAGGGCATTCCGAACAATGCCATTCTACAAAACGTGGGCTCGATGTACAACCGCGGGTTTGAGGCGGGCATCACGGCTAATTTGGTTAATACCAGCAAATTTGCGTGGACGACCAACCTCAACTACACCACCAATAAGAACCGCGTAACTGAGTTGTACGGCGAAGGAAGCGAGATAGTAGGCACCACCAGCACCAGCTCCGAAACCACCAACATCACTCGCGTGGGTTACTCGGTGGGCAGCCTCTACGGCGCTCGCACCAACGGCGTGAACCCCGAAAACGGCCGCCGCATTTTCATCAATGGCCGGGGCGAGCAGGTGCAGTACAACCACGCCGTGCCCTCGGGCCAGAGCCGCTGGACCTACCTCGACGGCAGCACCGCGGCCGCCATCAGCGTGTCGGACTACCAACTGCTGGGCAACGCCCTCCCGACCTGGTACGGCGGCTTCAACAACACCTTCAAGTACGGCAACTTCGACCTGACGCTGAACTTCACCTATTCGGGTGGCAACTACGTGATGAATGGCTCGAAGGCCACCTGGCGCGACCAGCGTTTCTGGAACAACTCGACCGAGGTGCTCGACCGCTGGACGACTCCCGGCCAAGTCACGGATATTCCTAGGGTGGTGTACGGCGACCTCTTGTCTAATGGCTCGTCGTTCCCGATTTCGGCCAACCTAGAGCGTGGCGACTACTTGCGCTTGCAAACGGCCGGCGCCGGCTACCGCTTCCCGCTCGACTGGCTGGGGCACACCGGCATCAGCTCAGTGCGCGTGTATGCGCAGGTATTCAATGCCTTCCTGGTGACGAAGTACACCGGCACCGACCCTGACATCTCCTCCAACGGCAATAACAACATCACGCCGGGCGTCGATAAAAACTCCGTGCCGCAGGGGCGCACGTTCACGCTGGGCGTGAACGTGGGGTTCTAGCGCATAACCCCACCCCCGGCCCCCTAGCCCCTACCCCCTCCAGGAGAGGGAAGCCGACCGCAAGCAGACGCAAACGAACATTAGAAGTCGTCAGGCTCCCCTCTCCCGGAGGGTAGGGGCCGGGGGTGGGGTCACACGTCAGGACAGCAATCTATTCAACAATTCAAGCTACATATACATGCTACTACGCTTACCCCCCGTCGCGCTGCTGGCCGGCCTAGGTCTGGTTTTGAGCCTTACTACCACGGCTTGCAAAGAGAGCGAAATCCTCAACCCCGTCCCCAGAACCTCGCTGCAAGGCAGCCTGCTTTTTAATACGCCCGACCGGGTCCTAGGTCAGGTAAATGGCATGTATGCCGGCCTCAAGAATGGCAGCTTCTACGGCGGGCGCTACTTGATGCTGAGCGATATCCGGGGCGAGGAGTTTATCAATCGCCTTCAAAACGTGTTCACCGGCTACGATGCCTGGAACCACACCATTAACTCGGGCTCCAACGATGCGCTCACGACCTGGAGCAGCGCCTACGCGGCTATCAACTCGGCCAACTTGGTGATTGATGGCTTGGCCGCTAACCCCAGTGTAGTGCCAGCGGCCACGGCGGCGCAGTATGTAGGCGAAGCTAAGGTGGTGCGGGCGCTCAGCTACTTCGCGCTGGTCACATTCTACGGGCAGCCTTATGTGAAAGACAGCGGCGCCTCGCTAGCCGTGCCCCTGCGCATGACCGGCGAAACCAGCACCGCCAACAATGACATGGCCCGCAGTACCGTGGCGGCCGTGTACACCCAAATTCTAAAGGACCTGAACGAGGCCGAGGCCGCCTTGCCCCTCACGTATTCGACCGCCCTGCTCAATACTACGCGGGCGCACCGCAACACCGCCATTGCGCTCAAAACCAGAGTGTACTTGAATATGGGCCGCTACGACGATGTAGTAGTGGAGGCCAAGAAAATCGTGTCGAGTGCCGCGCCCTATAAGGCTGCCACGGGGGTAGTGCATCAACTGCAACCTAGCATCAGCACCATTTTTAGCGCCGATTACACGACTAGCGAGTCCATCTTGTCGATGCCCATGACGACGCTCGACAACGTGAGCGGCCAGAACTCCCTAGGGTACGAATACACCTTCAATCAAGAGTATAACCTCAACCCGACGGGCATTTTGGGTAATGCTACCTGGCGCACCACCGATGCCCGGCGCAGCTTGCTGCGGGTGGCGGGCACCACGTACTACCTCACCAAGTACCGCACCGCCAACCCGTACCTCGATTACGTGCCGGTCATTCGCTATGCCGAGGTGCTGCTCAACTACGCCGAGGCGCTGGCCCGGCAGACTACCCCCGACCTGGCCACCGCCACGGCCGTGCTCACGGCCGTGCGCCAGCGCTCCGATGCCAGCTACACGTTTCCGGCTGCGGCGGTGGGCACGGCGTCGGCGCTCACGAGCAGCATTTGGGCCGAGCGGCGCATTGAGTTGCTAGGGGAGGGGTTTCGGTCCAATGACTTATTGCGCAATATGTTGCCAATTCCAGCCAAGGGGACTGCGCCGGCCATTATGCCGAGCCAGCCGGAGTATATTTTCCCAATTCCGAACGCTGAAATTTCTTCTAATAAGCTACTATAATCTGGTTTGCTTGCTATACTGCGGCTGCTAACCCACTACCCCCTCTGAATGAAGCGTACTTCTATGCTCCTGGCTAGCTTGCTAGCCGCCAGCCACTTTGCCTCGGCTCAAGCTACGGCGCCCGGCACTGCTACCCCCACACCCCGCGCCGATGCCCGCCCGGCGGCCACCAGCCTTAGTGCCATTACGCAAGGGCTGAAGAAGTTTGACGGGTATTTCCCGTTTTACTACGATGAGAAAACGGGTAAAGTCTACCTTGAAATTGAGAAGTTCGACCAGGATTTTCTGTATTTCAGCTCGCTTACCAACGGGGTGGGCCTAGGTGGCCCCGAGCGGGGCACGGCGTCGTCTAACCTCGCCAAGTTTAGTAAGGTTGGCGCTAAGGTTTTTCTGATAGAGCCTAACCTCGCCTACCGCGCCACCGGCAAAAACCCCGACGAGCAGCGCGCCGTGGAAAGTGCTTTTGCCAAGTCTGTCATCTGGGGTTTTTCGCCGGTGGCGGTAGAAGGCAACAAAACGCTGATTGACCTGACGCCCTTCCTGGTGCGCGACAGCCAGAAGTTGACCGACCAACTCGGCCGCCGCAGCTTTGCGGGCCTGCGCGGTGGCGCGGCCGGGCCGGCACCTACCCCGTACCGCTTCGACGAAACGCGCTCGGCGGTGTACCCCGACAATACCAAGAACTTCCCCAAGAACACCGAGTTTGAGGCTATCGTGACCTTCGTAGGTGGGCCCAGCGGGGCCGGGCGGGACTTTGGGATGGGCGGCCCCGGCATTGCGCCCGACCCCAATGCCGTGACCGTGCGCATGCACCAGTCGTTTGTAGAGCTGCCCGACGACAAGTACCAGCCCCGCGAGTTTGACCCACGCTCGGGCTTCAACCAATTTACCTACCAGGATTTCTCGGCGCCCATGAGCGAGCCGCAGGTGCGGCGCTATAGCCGCCGCCACCGTCTCGAAAAGAAGAATCCCGGCGCCAAGCTCAGCGACCCGGTGAAGCCCATCGTGTACTACGTGGACCGCGGCGCGCCGCCCGATGTCAAGCGTGCCCTCATCGAAGGAGGCGGCTGGTGGAACCAGGCCTTTGAGGCGGCTGGCTACCGCAACGCCTTCATTGTGAAAGAGCTGCCGGAGGGCGCCGACCCGATGGACATTCGCTACAATGTGGTGAACTGGGTTGACCGCGCCGGCAACCCTAGGGCGTTTTCCTACGGCTCGTCGTACATCGACCCGCGCACCGGCGAGATTATCAAGGGGGTAGTGACCCTAGGCTCCGACCGCCACCGCCAGGACTACCTCATTGCCGAGGGCTTGCTCCAGCCTTATAAAGACGGCCAAAAAGTGCCCAAGCAGATGGAGGAACTGGCGCTGGCCCGCATCCGGCAGCTGTCGGCCCACGAAATTGGGCACACCCTCGGGCTGTACCACAACTTCACGTCGAGCACCCACGGACGCGGCTCGGTGATGGACTACCCCTTCCCGCGCTTCTCGCTGAAGGCCGATGGCACCATCGACGTGTCGCAGGCCTATGCCACTGGCATCGGTAGTTGGGATAAGCGCGCCATCTTGTGGGGCTACCAGGATTTTCCGAAGGGCACCGACGAGAGCAAGGGCCTCGCCGCCATCATGCAGGAGACGCTGAAGGAAGGCCACATCTTCATCCCGGACATCGGTGGCTACGTGCACCCCACGGCCAACCAGTGGGACGATGGCGACAACGCCGTGGCCCAGCTCACGAAGCTGATGACCGTGCGGCGGCACGTGCTCGACAATTTCTCAGCCAACGCCATTCCGGCCGGCGCGCCCATGGCCACCCTCGAAGAAGTGCTGGTTCCCATTTACCTGCTGCACCGTTACCAGGTAGAGGCCGCAGCCAAGTCCCTAGGTGGCTTGTACTTCACGCACGCCGTGAAGGGCGACGGCCAAACCATCACCAAGATGGTAGAGCCCGCCGAGCAGTGGCGCGCCTTCGACGCTCTGATGGCCACTGTGACGCCCACCGCCCTGGCCCTGCCTGAGAAGCTGATTCAGCAGATTCCGCCGCGCCCCTCGGGCTACCCCAGCAGCATGGAAACCTTCTCGGGCCACACTGGTCCCACGTTCGACCCCATTGCCGCCGCCGAGTCGGCCGCCGCGCCTAGTATCACGTCGATACTCGACCCTGCCCGCGCTGCCCGCCTCGTCGAGTACCACGCCCGCGATGCCCAGCAGCCCGGCTTCATGCCGGTGGTTGATAAAATGCTAGCCCAAACTTGGAAGGCTCCCCTAGCCGCCGGCTACCCTGGTCAGATTCAGGTAGCCGTAAATAACCTCACGTTGAAGGCGCTACTTCAACTCGCCGCCAGCCCCGACATCGCCGAAAGCGTGCGTGGCGAAAGCCTGCTGGAAGTAGCCGGCCTCAAGCAGTGGATGACTAGCCGCCTCGCCAGCGCTGAGCCCCGCCAGAAAGCGAATATTATGTTCGGCCTCGCGCAGATTGGCAAGTTTGAAGAGGACCCCAACAAATTCACGCCCGCTCCAGCGCTGGACCTGCCGCCCGGCGCGCCCATTGGCATGCCTGGGATGGATTTCCTGGGGGACGACGTGGCGTATTAAACGCGCAGACCCCACCCCCGGCCCCTCCCCTCCGGGAGAGGGGAGCCGACCGTAAGCAGACGTGAACGAACGTCATTCAGTCGTCAGGCTCCCCTCTCCCGGAGGGGAGGGGCCGGGGGTGGGGTCCCACGTCAGGGCTAGCAGACAATTCCTTTTTTCACTCAACCCATCATCGAATGAAAAAGACTTTTACTGACTTTCACAAGCGCCCACTGCTAATCCTAGGTGCCGCTTTGCTAGCTACCCTAGGCTCAGCCCAGGCCCAAACTGCCACTATGCCGCCGGTCAAGCTCGAAGCGCTCAAAAAAGAGCTGCTAACCGAGATTGACAAGCAGCAGAAAGCCACTCAGCAGATGGTGGATATGGTGTTCAGCTTCGGTGAGCTAGGATTTCAAGAGACCGAAACATCGCGCTACCTCACCGGCATTCTGCAAAAGAATGGGTTCAAGGTGCAGCAGGGCATCGCAGGCGTGCCCACGGCCTGGACAGCCACCTGGGGCTCGGGCAAGCCCGTGATTGCCATTGGCAGCGACATTGACTGTATTCCGAAGGCCTCGCAAAAGCCGGGTGTGGCTTATCACGACCCCATTATTGAAGGGGCGCCCGGCCACGGCGAAGGCCACAACTCGGGCGTGCCGCTGAATATCACGGCCGTGCTAGCCCTCAAGAAGCTAATGGAGCGCGAGCACCTGCCCGGTACACTCATGCTGTGGCCGGGGGTGGCCGAAGAGCAACTTGGCACCAAAGCCTACTTCGTGCGCGACGGCTATTTCAAAAATGTCGATGCCTGCATCTTCACTCACGTCGGCGACAACCTAGGCGTGTCGTACGGCGACGTAGGCGGCAACGGGTTAGTGTCGGTAAAGTTCAGCTTCGACGGACAAGCTGCGCACTCGGCCGGTGCCCCCTGGCGTGGCCGCAGCGCCCTCGATGCGGTAGAGCTGATGGATATCGGCTGGAACTTCCACCGCGAGCACATGGAGGTGACCCAGCGCTCGCACTACGTTATTCCCGACGGGGGCGACCAGCCCAATGTGGTACCCTCTAAGGCATCGGTATGGTACTATTTCCGCGAGCGTACTTATCCCAAAATCATGGAGATGTATGCCGACGCGCTGAAGATGGCCGAGGGCGCCACGCTCATGACCAAAACCACGGTTACGCACGAAGTCCTAGGTAGCGCTTGGCCGGGCCACATGAACAAGCCCATCGCCGAAGCCATGTACCAGAACATTCGCCTAGTGGGCCTGCCCCAGTGGAGCGCCGACGACCAGGTGCTGGCCCGCGCCACCCAGGTCGAGATGAAGGCGCCTAAAACTGACCGCCGCAACCGCCCCATCGACGGGCTAGCTACCAAGCTCGACTCGCTCACCGCTCCCGAGGCGTTCTCCATCGGCGGTGGCTCCGACGATATCGCCGACATTTCTTGGAACGTGCCTACGGTGGTGCTGCGCTACCCGGCTAATATTCCGGGCCTGCCCGGCCACCACTGGTCCAATGCCATTGCGATGGCCACGCCCATTGCTCACAAGGGCGTGACCGCCGGCGCTAAAGCCGAGGCGCTAACGTTGCTCGATATGCTCGTGAAGCCTGAGGTCATCAAAAGCGCCTGGACCTACTTCAACGACGTTCAGACTAAGGATACGAAATACACGCCGCTGGTATCGGCTACCGACAAGCCCGCCATTACCCTCAACCAAGGCATCATGGCACAGTACCGGCCCGGGATGAAAAAATATTATTACAACCCCGCTAAGTATAAATCTTACCTAGAGCAGCTCGGTATTGCCTACCCCACGGTGCGGCCGGCCGCCAGTACGCCGCCTGCTAGGGCTAGCGGCACCAATTAGGTAGGGTAGGGCCTTGGTACTGGCAGCATGGTGCCACCCGGCCAAGCAGCTGGCGCTAAGTAAAAGTCGGCCGTTCGCAAGAGCGGCCGACTTTTTTAGGAAATACCCCGCCGCAACTTATTGGGGTAGGGCCCGTTGGCCTAGGCCCGAAAAAGGGGCTCTGTATGCAGGAAAGCTGTTTCTCGGTCCCTAGGCGCTAACTTCGCGGAGCAATTACTATTTTCTCGTGGCATCGTCCCAACAACACGCGCAACTCGACCGCTTAGAGCGACAGGTGACTACGTTAGTGGCTGCCTATCAGCAGGTGCGCGAGGAGCTAGCCGATGCCCACACTACCATCGAGCACCTGCGCGCCGATGGGCGCGAGCGCGAAAAGCAATTGCGAGAGTACCAAAACCAAGAAAATATTGTTAAACTTGTCCAGACTATAGCCGGCGGAGAACCCACCCAGGCCAACGAGCTGAAACAACGCCTCAACGAATACATCCGCGAAATAGATAAGTGCCTTGCCTATTTGAGGGAGTAAAGAACCTTCACCTATTTGAACTGTCTACTACCTTTCTATGAACGACTTAGCCATCAAGATTCGCATTGCCGACCGCGATTACCCCATGCGGGTAGCCGTGGACGACGAAGAGCGCCTACGCCTAGCCGGCCGGCAGCTCAGCGAACAGCTGCGCGAGTATCGGGAAAAGTATGGCATTCAGGATAAACAAGACCTGCTGGCGATGGTAGCCCTCGCCACCATGGCTGACTCTTTGAAAGTTAGCAAAGAAAAGGATGGAACCGATGCAGCCCTTACCGAGCGCCTGGCGCGCCTCGATGAGCTGCTTTCTGGCGTGGTGCTGGCTGCCTAAGGGCAGTCGGGTAGCACCCGTATTTCGTTGGCCCGGCCGGGCCAGCTGGGGCAAGCGGCCCCGCTAGTCCTGGCCTGGTAATTTGCGCATGGCTATGGTTCTGAAACACTTCACTTCCATAACTTCATGTCATCCATCCTCTTATATTGCGTGCTGACGGCCGTCATTGCCTTAATTGGCGGACTGGTCATTGGCCGCCAGCTGGCCGGCAAGGCCCGCCAAGACCACGAAGCCGAGGCCAGAGCCAAGGCGCAGCAGCTCCTAGAAGAAGCCGAGATTCAGGCCACCCGCACCCGCGACGAGCGTATTCAGCAGTCGAAGGATAAGTTTCGCAACCTTAAGAACGAGTACGAGCAGGAGCAGAAGCGCCAGCGCCGCGAGTTTGAAGCCGAAAGCCAGCGCCTGAAAACTGCTCTAGAGCAGGAACTGACCGAGCGCCGCCAAGGCGTGCTAGCCCAGGAGCAGAGCATTAAGCACCTCACCGACACGACCCAAAAGCAGCTCGAAGTGCTTCAGCACAAGGAGAAAGAGCTGGAAACTACCCGTGAAAAAGTGCAGGCCGACGCCGAGCACCAGCGTACCCGCTTCGAACAGCAGGAAGAGAAGCGCCAGACCAAGCACGAAGCTGCTGTAGCCGAGCTGCAAACCAAGCAGCAGGAAGCCGAAGCCATCGTGCATGAAGTGCAAAGCCAACTGGAGAAAGTAGCTGGCCTTACCGCCGCCGAAGCCCGCGAGCAACTTGTTGAGAGCTTAAAGAATGAGGCGCAACTACAAGCCTCGTCCTACATCAAGGATACCGTAGCGCAGGCCAAGCTCACGGCCACTAAGGATGCCAAGAAGGTAGTGCTTGAAACCATTCAGCGCACGGCTTCGGAGCACGCCATCGAGAACTGTGTATCGGTGTTCAACATCGAGAGCGACGACGTGAAGGGCAAAATCATCGGCCGCGAGGGCCGCAACATCCGGGCGCTCGAAGCAGCCACGGGCGTCGAGGTTATCGTGGACGATACGCCCGAAGCCATCATTATCTCGGGCTTCGACCCAGTGCGCCGCGAAATTGCTCGCCTCTCGCTGCACTTGTTGGTGAAAGACGGCCGCATTCACCCCGCTCGCGTGGAAGAAATTGTAGCTAAGACGACCAAAAAAATCGAGGAGGAAATCATCGAGATTGGCGAGCGCACCGTCATCGACCTAGGCATCCATGGGCTGCACCCCGAACTGATTCGGATGGTGGGTCGCATGCGCTTCCGCTCTTCCTACGGCCAAAATCTGCTGCAACACAGCCGCGAAGTAGCTAACCTCTGCGCCACCATGGCCGCTGAGCTAGGCCTCAACGTGAAGCACGCCCGCCGCGCTGGCCTACTCCACGACATTGGCAAAGTGAGCACGGAGGAGCCTGAACTGCCCCACGCCATCCTAGGAATGGAAATGGCCAAGAAGTATAAAGAGCACCCCGACGTGGTAAATGCCATTGGCGCCCACCACGACGAGATGGAAATGACGGCCCTGATTTCGCCCATCATCCAAGCCTGCGACGCCATTTCGGGCTCGCGCCCAGGTGCCCGCCGCGAAATGATGGAGAGCTACATCAAGCGCCTCAAGCAGCTGGAGGAAACGGCCGGTGCCTTCAAAGGCGTCAACCAGACCTACGCCATTCAGGCGGGCCGCGAGCTGCGGGTTATCGTCGATGCCGAGAACGTGAGCGACGAGCGCGCTGGTGAGTTGAGCTTCGAGATTTCGCAGAAAATCGAGAAAGAAATGCAGTACCCCGGTCAGATTAAAGTGACCGTTATCCGGGAAATGCGCTCGGTAGCTTACGCTAAGTAGGCTGTTTCGCACAACTAAAAAGCCCTTGCAGCAGCACGCTGTAGGGGCTTTTTAGTTGGCTACCAATCCACCTAGGGCGGCCTTCCCTTTACTTTTAAGCCGAGATGCAAAAAACCACTGCTTACTGTTTTTTAGTGACACTGGGGGCGTTACTTACAGCCTGCGCGGCTGGTCCGTACGCCGCCACCAATAAGGTTTATAAGCGCCAAGCCCGTGAGTTTGCCCAGCAGTTACGCGCCCAGCCTACGCTGGCCGCCGATAGCCTGCCGCCTGTGCCCTACTGGGCCGGTACCGTCAACTTCAATCTGCGCAAGCCTAACTATGTTATCATTCACCATACGGCGCAGCACAGTACTGAGCAGACCCTCAAAACCTTCACGCTGACCAAGACACAGGTGAGTGCCCACTACGTTATTGGGCGCGATGGCCAAACCTTTCACATGCTCAGCGACTACCTGCGAGCCTGGCACGGTGGTGCTGCTCGTTGGGGCAACGTCACGGATATTAACTCAGTATCCATTGGGATTGAGCTGGATAATGACGGTACGGAGCCATTTCAGGAGGCGCAGCTTACGAGCTTGTTGCGGGTGCTAGGTAGCTTGAAGCGCACTTACAATATCCCGGCGGCCAACTTCATCGGGCACGGCGATATTGCCCCCACACGAAAAAGCGACCCGAGCGTCTTATTCCCTTGGCAGCGGCTAGCGGCAAAAGGCTTCGGCCTCTGGTACGACGACGCAGTGCTGAGTGATACCACAGCCGCACCCTTCGCCACCGATTCTACTGGGCTAGCACTTCCCGGCATTACACCCCGCGAAGCGCTGCGTATTATGGGCTACGACACCCAGGATATGCCAGCGGCCATTCGGGCTTTTAAGCGGCACTTTGTGCCCACTGACGCCAGTGCGGAGCTAACGGAACTTGACCGCCGCATATTATTTAATCTTTACCGTAAATGGCTATAACGCAACAGCCTGCGTTGCCAACCACATAGGGTCAGCAACGCAGGCTGTTGCGTTAGGAGCAGACTACTGCGCTCCTTTTAGCTTGTCTTCGCCGCCGTAAGGTGCGCCGGCCGTGATGTCACCACGTAGCCCACCAGTGCTCTGACCAGGGCCAAAGCCAGGTTGCGAGGCTGTGGTATCGTTTTCTTTCACTTCTACCAGGGGGGCATCTGGGGCCATCGGTGCATTAGTAAGAGCATCGGTAGGCACGGCCGCCGCATCGGTACCGCCGTTGGCTTGGCCACCGGTTATTTCGGCCACCTTTGCCACGTACTGGCGCTTTGCCTCTTCTTCGGGCACGCCTTTATACTTGTCCCACGATTCCCACTGGGCCTGCGACAGGCCAGCGGGGCCGTTGGCTTGGTCGGCTTCATCGGCATCTACTTCGCCGGTTTTCATATTTACGTCTCCTTCGGTAGCCTGCTTATACAGACCGTAGAGCTCGGTCATGTGCTGGGCAGCGTCGGCGTCGGACAGGGAATTAACTTGCTGCGCGGCGGCTTCAAATTGCTGTTGTAACTCCATAGGGTGGGGGAGGGTGAAATCTAAACGAGTCGGCAAATGGCCGGTCAGTAGCTGTACTACGCCGGTGGGCTATGGGTTGCGCACCAAGCCGAGCCCGGCTTTTCCAGCGGCAGGAGGTAGCTAATTCAGGCCTCCGTGTATCTTTGCTTACTAGCTATATTATGTGTGGAATAACCGGCGCTTACGCCTTCTCCGATTTGGGCCGCTCGGCCCTAACCCGCCTGCAAGCCGCCACCGACGCCATTGAGCGCCGCGGGCCCGACTCGCAGGGCCATTTTGTGTACGACCAGTGCGGGCTGGGTTTCCGGCGCCTGGCCATTCTCGACCTGTCGGCCGATGGTAACCAGCCCATGACCGACGCGTCGGGCCGCTATACTATCGTATTCAATGGCGAAATCTTTAACTATCGTGAACTGCGCGAAAAGCTCCTAAAGAAGGGCTATCGTTTTCATTCGCAAACGGATACGGAAGTTATTCTTAACTTGTATGTCAGCGAAGGACGTAGCTTTATCAAGAAGCTGAATGGCTTTTTTGGCTTCGCCATTTACGATAAGGAGGAGAACTCGCTGTTCATCGCCCGCGACCGCTACGGCGTGAAGCCCATGCATGTGTACCGCGACGAGGACCGCCTGCTATTTGGCTCCGAGTTGAAGTCTCTACTGGCCCTAGGTGTGCCGCGCAAGCTCGATTACGTGGCGCTAAACCAGTACTTGCAGCTGAACTACATTCCAGGACCTGCCACTATTTTCAAAGGGGTAAAGAAGCTGCTACCCGGTCACTACCTGTTTATTCAGGGCAATAAGGTGGTCCGCAAGCGCTGGTACAAAATCCCGTACGACCCCAAGAAAGTTGCCAAGAATAAGCTCTCCTATGAAGAGCAGCAGAAGAAACTGGTAACCTTGATGGACGAGGCAGTGGAGCGCCGCCTCGTGTCCGATGTGCCCCTAGGGTCGTTTTTGAGTGGTGGCATCGACTCAAGCGTGGTAACGGCCTTGGCTGCTCGCCACACGCCGCACCTCAATACCTTTAGCGTCGGTTTTCGCGATGAGCCTTTCTTCGATGAAACCAAGTACGCGAACCTAGTTGCGAAGATGCACAACACCAATCATACGGTGTTTTCGCTGAGCAACAACGATTTATATGAGCATCTATTTCAGATGCTCGACTACTTCGATGAGCCCTTTGCTGACTCCTCGGCCCTGGCCGTGCACGTGCTGAGCCAGCGCACGCGCCAGCATGTAACTGTAGCACTGAGCGGCGACGGAGCTGATGAAATTTTTGGTGGCTATAACAAGCACATGGGCGACTTCCGGGTGCGCCAGGGTGGCTTCAAAGCTGAGGCCGTAACCGGTCTGAATCTGCTTTGGGACATCTTACCCAAGTCGCGCAACTCATACTTTGGTAATAAGATACGCCAGTTTCAGCGGTTCTCGCGCGGCATGCTCAGCGGGCCCAAGGACCGGTACTGGGACTGGGCCAGCTTTGCTTCCGAAAAAGAAGCTAGTAGCCTCCTGAGCCCCGAAAGTCGCCGAAAAGTAGGTAAGAAGTTGGCTGCCAAACGCCGCAAGGATATTCTGGAAAACATCCACGCCGACGGCGACCTCAACGAGGTGCTCCTCACCGATACACTGCTAGTACTACCCTACGATATGCTCACCAAGGTTGACCTGATGAGTATGGCCAACTCGCTGGAAGTCCGCACGCCGTTTTTGGATTATAAGGTAGTCAACTTCGCTTTTTCACTGCCAGTGAGTAGTAAGGTTGATGGCACGATGAAGAAGAAAATCGTGCAGGACGCCTTCCGGCCCATGCTACCCCCCGAGCTCTACGACCGACCTAAGCACGGCTTTGAGGTTCCGCTGCTCAAGTGGATGCGAGGGGAATTGCGTTCGCTTATCGAGCAGGACCTGTTAGCCGATGATTTCGTGGCTAGCCAAGGAATCTTCGATGTAGCAGGTGTGCAGCAGTTAAAGAAGCAGCTCTTTTCTAACAATCCTGGCGATGCGCACGCCCGCATTTGGGCGCTACTAGTCTTCCAATACTGGTGGAAAAAGTACATGGTTGAGCCTGCAAAAATTGTAAGCAAGATTTAGATTAGCTATCTAAACCGATTAGATAGTTAAATTTGAATTGTTTGTGCGCAACACAAACTAAGCAAATCCTGATAAAACCTTGACTTTCACATGAAAATTGCAGTAGTAGGCACTGGCTACGTTGGGCTGGTTACGGGTACGTGCTTTGCCGAGGTAGGCATTGAGGTCACGTGCATCGACATAGACCAAAAGAAAATTGAAAACCTGCGCAACGGCATCCTGCCTATTTACGAGCCAGGTTTGGAGGAAATGGTAGCCCGCAACGTAAAATCGGGCCGCCTCAACTTTTCTACTTCCTTAGCTGAAAGTATTAAGGGCGCCGATGTAGCCTTTATTGCTGTGGGCACTCCTCCCGGCGAAGATGGTTCGGCTGACCTCAAATATGTGCTGGCCGTGGCCCGTGGCATTGGCGAAAATATTGATAGCTACTGCGTTGTCGTTACCAAAAGCACGGTGCCTGTAGGCACTGCCGCCAAGGTACGCGCCGAAGTAGAAGGCGCCCTCACCAAGCGCAGCGCCGAGGTAGAATTCGACGTGGCGTCTAACCCCGAATTCCTGAAGGAAGGGGCCGCTATTGATGACTTCCTCAAGCCCGACCGCATTGTAGTTGGCATCAGCTCTGAGCGCGCCGAGGAGGTAATGCGTCGCCTCTACAAGCCTTTCTTGCTCAACGGCCACCCGATTATCTTCATGGATATTCCGTCGGCAGAGATGACCAAGTACGCGGCCAATTCAATGCTGGCCACTAAAATCTCGTTCATGAATGATATCGCCAACCTGTGCGAAATCATGGGCGCTGATGTCAATAAGGTGCGGCAAGGTATCGGCTCTGATGCTCGCATTGGCACCAAGTTCATTTATCCGGGCATTGGCTACGGTGGCTCTTGCTTTCCTAAGGATGTAAAGGCCCTGATAAAGACTGCTCAGGAGAACGGCTATCAAATGCAGGTACTGCAAGCCGTGGAAGGAGTAAATGAGGCGCAGAAAGAAGTGCTATTTAGCAAGGTAAAGAAGCACTTTGGTGGCGACTTGAAAGGCAAAAAATTCGCTATTTGGGGCTTATCGTTCAAGCCTAAGACTGATGACATGCGCGAGGCCCCCTCGCTGGTTATCATTGAGAAGCTGTTAGCTGAGGGCGCTACAGTGTCGGCCTACGACCCAGTAGCCGTACAGGAAGCCAAGCATACCCTAGGAGACACCATCACCTATGCCAAAGACCAGTTTGAGGCGCTAGTAGATGCTGATGCGCTGCTGGTAGTAACTGAGTGGCCCGAGTTTCGCTCGCCCTCTTTTGAAGTAGTCGGCCGTCTACTCAAGCAGAAAGTCATCTTCGATGGCCGTAATATCTACGACCCGAACGAGCTTAAGGAAATAGGCTTCGCTTATCACTGCATCGGGGTGAAGACTGACCACAAGGAGCCGGTGCTGAGCTAGTTCTTGCCTTCTCGCTCCTGTTTCGCACTCATCTATTATCAAGCTATCAGCCATGTACTGCGCTGATAGCGATTAGCTTTTATTAAATGGCTGACACTTCCGAAAAAAAGCGCGTGCTCATCACCGGCGGAGCCGGGTTCTTGGGCTCGCACCTCTGCGACCGGTTTCTGGCCGAGGGCTACCATGTCATCGCGATGGACAACCTCATCACGGGTAACCTCGCTAATATCGAGCACTTGTTCAAGCGTGAGGATTTTGAGTTCCACCACCACGACGTAAGCAAGTTTGTATTCGTACCCGGTAAGCTCGACTACATTCTGCACTTCGCCTCGCCTGCGTCGCCCATCGATTACCTTAAAATTCCGATTCAAACCTTAAAAGTAGGTTCGCTCGGTACGCACAATCTGCTAGGCTTGGCTCGGGTAAAAGGTGCACGCATGCTGATTGCTAGCACGTCAGAAGTGTACGGTGACCCCGAAGTGCACCCACAGGTAGAGGAGTACTGGGGCAATGTAAACCCCGTAGGCCCCCGCGGTTGCTATGACGAAGCCAAGCGCTTCCAGGAGGCCATCACAATGGCCTACCACAACCACCACGGCCTCGAAACACGCATCATTCGTATTTTCAACACCTACGGCCCCCGTATGCGTTTGGACGACGGCCGCGTACTCCCCGCATTCCTCTCGCAAGCCCTAAAAGGCGAAAACCTGACGGTATTTGGCGATGGCTCGCAGACGCGTTCGTTCTGCTACGTCGACGACCTAGTAGATGGTATCTACCGTCTGTTGCTCAGCGACTACCATATGCCAGTGAACATCGGCAATCCGGCCGAAATCACCATTAAGCAATTTGGAGAAGAAATCGCCAAGCTCACTGGAGTAGAGTTTAAACCTACTTACCAGGCGCTACCCGAAAATGACCCTATGAAGCGCCGGCCCGACATAACTAAGGCCAAGGAAATCCTAGGATGGGAACCCAAAGTAGACCGTGCTGAAGGCCTTCGCCGCACACTAGAGTACTTTAAAGAGCATGTGAAGTAAGCCTAGGGCTTGCTACCTTAGAAGCGGAGTTGGCGACGAGCCAGCTCCGCTTTTTTTGTGATGCTTTCTTACGCAGTTCCACATTTACTAACCTTTTCGCAAATTGGCGATACCGATAGTGGTTATCTATCAGTATCGGAGCAAGTGGACCCGCCCTTACCCTTTGTAGTGCAGCGGGTATTTTGGACCTACTATACACCTGACAACATTCTGCGGGGCCGACACGCACATTATGTTACCGAGCACGTGCTGTTAGCACTAGTGGGGCGCATCATAGTCACATTGGAGCACGCAAACGGAGCCTTGGAAGTAGTACGACTAGAAAGTCCGCATACGGGACTATACGTGCCGCCTAATGTATGGCATACCATGCAGTATTCGGCGGGGGCAGTGCAGCTAACGCTTGCCTCACAGCCATTTGAGGAAGACGATTATATCCGCGAATACCAGGAATTCAAAAGAGTGTGGAGCGCTGCTGTCTAAGTGAAGCGGTCCTGCTAGGAACCGCCTCCGCTTCGGACTTAACCAGCTAGGTCGATTCAGAAGAAAATAGTGTTAATCCTTCTGGTACAGCTAGTAATTCAGTAAGGTGCAGGACACTTGCACTGAATAGAATTGTGCTAGCGGGCACCATGGGTCTAATAGCATCATCAGCTAAGGCCTAGGTATACTTAGCAACTCGCTGATATGAAAAAGGTACAACTAGCTGCTAGTGTCATAGGAGCCAAAATAGGGTAGTACTTGTGCATAGCGTAACCGGTAGTGCAGCGTGCTTTGCAAAGGAAATTAGTCTCACCAAGTAGGGTACACATGCACATCCCCCTAGTTTCGCCGCTCTGAAAGTCAGCTTGCGTGCACCTACAATTGGTGGTTAGCACATTGCTTACTGCGGACGAATTAGCTAGTGGTTTCCCGGCCTATCATTGCTAGCCAATAGTGCATACTAGGTGGTCGAACAGTGGCTGAATACAGGTATGCCCCCTAGTACGAACCAAAATAGAAGTGATTAGCAGTAAGACGCAGTTAATGCTACTAGTACCAATGAGAGTTGGCAGTACTTGAACCGACTAAGTGTGGTGCTTTGAAGAAGCAATTTCTACCTAGGCTACTGATTCAAAAAGTGTACCTTTGTACTCGCTAGCAAGCGTCTTTAGCGCTCTTCGACAGTTAGTATCTTCTATTCTTGCTCTATATGGCACAATCAAGTATCGTCATTACGTCCATCTTTGCGCCCACTGAGGCCGTTACAAAATTTGCTGCATTAACCGACCACCAATTGGTAGTAGCAGGTGATAAAAAATCGCCTGCTGATTGGAGCGAGCCCAATGTGACGTATCTCTCCGTAGCCGACCAAGAAGCCGCTGGTTTTCTTCTCAGTGAAAAACTGCCTTTTAACCACTACGGTCGCAAGATGATGGGCTACTTGCACGCTATCAAAGGCGGCGCGCAAGTGATTGTCGATACCGACGATGATAACATTCCTTATGACGGCTGGGCGTTTCCAGCTACGGAAGGCACGTTTGCCACCTCTCCGGCTGATAAGGGCTTTGTGAATATTTATAAGAACTTTACCAGTCATCATATATGGCCACGCGGCTATCCGCTTGACCTTATCCTCAACAAAGAGCACAATCTTAAAGAAGAGGAATTGACGCAGGAAGTTGCCAAAATAGGTATCTGGCAGGGCTTGGCTGATAGTGACCCCGATGTGGACGCTATCTACCGCTTAGTTGATAACACAGAGATATTCTTTGATAAGCGGGCGCCCATCGTGCTTGCCGAAGGCACCTTGTGTCCTTTTAACTCGCAAAACACCGCTGTGCGTCGTGAGCTGTTTCCGCTACTCTACCTACCGGCCTACGTTACCTTCCGCTTTACCGATATTCTGCGTGGCTTAGTAGCCCAGCCCATTATGTGGGCGCATGGCTATCGTCTAGGTTTCACCGAGGCTACGGTTATTCAGGTTCGTAACCCTCACGATTATGTGAAGGATTTTGAATCAGAAATTCCCTGCTACCTTCATCCCAACCGCGTAATCGCGGCTGTGCAGCGAGCTATCAGCCCCAGCAATACGGTAGGAGAGAACCTGCGACTGGCCTACGCCGAACTAGCGAAAGAAAACATAGTGACGGCGCAGGAAATAGAATTACTCGACCTATGGCTGGCCGATGTAACGGCACTCACCAAGTAGTTTGCTTATAATGCACGACTTTCCTTCCGTTTCGGTCGTTATTCCGTCCTGGAATCAAGGGCGTTTTATCGGGCGTACACTTGATAGTATTCTGAAGCAGGATTACCCTGGTTCGATTGAAATTATTGTGTCTGATGGCGGCTCAACCGACGAGACCGTTGACGTGCTCAAGAGCTATGGCGACCGTCTTATCTGGTGGTCAGCCAAAGACAAAGGCTTTGTTGATGCGGTAACGAAAGGCGTGGCACGAGCTACCGGAGAAATCCTGGCTGTTCAAAGCTCAGACGACTATTACCTGCCAGGAGCCTTTCGCGCGATGGCCAAGGCATTTCAACAGTATCCGCAGGCAAGCTTCATCTCAGGAGGGGAGTATGCTATCGACTTAGCGGGCAACATTATTAGCAGCAGCAATCCAGCAGGTGAGATTACGCCGCGTACAATTCTATTTCAGACAGTGCCTCCCCAACACGCTACGTTTGTGAAACGGCGCTTTTTTGAGGAAACAGGCGGCATGCGTAAAGAAGTAGATATGTGCGCCGATATAGACCAATGGTATCGGGTGGCTCACTTAGCTCCGGGCCACTATATCCCCGATATGTTGGCCGTTTATCAGTTGCACCCTGACCAGCGTACTGTGACTAGTGATAAATGGTATCCTAATCTAGTTAAGATGGTGGAACTGTGCGAGCGAGAGCCCCGCTACGGCCAGAAGTTCCACCTCACTGAGGAAGAGCGCCGCAACTTATACACTTATTGGGAAATCAACTGGACCGGTAAACGGGATATGCAGCTGGCCCGCCCAATTGCCTTTGCCAAGCTACCGGGCCTATTCAGCTATAGCCCCCGCACTCGCCGCATGATACTAGGTGCCAGCATTAACCCAATGCTGAAGAAGCTTATCCCCCAAGGCCTGTTGAGCGCGATGCAGCCTGCCCCATCGGCTAATGCTTTCCGACCTAATTTGAATTGGTGGAAAGAGTAAGTAGGGGGCCACGTACTATATTGGTAGTATAAAAGGGTTAGGTATACTAGTATTTATCTGCTTGTGTAAAGGATAAATACAAAAAGCTTAAGCCTGCACTCATCGTGTATAACCAACAACGGCGTCCCATTAATAGGTGTGTATGCCTTTATAGTATTAGCTCCTTTCTAAAAGTGAAGTTTAATAAATTCTTGAATACTCAATAAGTTTGTAATCGACTTACCCGACGCTTAGCACTACATATGGAAAAAAACGCTAAAATCTACATCGCTGGTCACCGCGGAATGGTTGGGTCGGCTATGGTACGCCGCCTTCAACAAGCTGGCTTCACCAATTTTGTGACCCGCACCTCTAGCGAGTTAGACCTTCGCAACCAGCAGGCGGTAGCTGATTTTTTTGCTGAAGAAAAGCCAGACTACGTAGTACTCGCAGCGGCTAAGGTGGGCGGTATTAATGCTAATAATATCTACCGGGGAGAATTCCTCTATGACAACCTGATGATTCAGAACAATGTGATTCACTCCTCTTACCTGAATGGAGTGAAGAAACTATTGTTCTTGGGCTCGTCGTGCATCTATCCTAAGATGGCACCCCAGCCTTTACAGGAAAATGCCCTGCTCACGGGAGAGCTAGAAAGCACCAACGAGCCTTACGCCATTGCCAAGATTGCTGGTATTAAGCTTTGTGATGCCTACAGAAGCCAGTATGGCTGCAATTATATTTCGGCCATGCCTACTAACCTGTATGGCCCGCACGACAACTACGACCTCAAGAACTCGCACGTGCTGCCAGCATTGCTCCGCAAATTTCACGAGGCAAAGGAAACCGGAGTGCCAGAGGTAGAAGTGTGGGGCACGGGTACCCCACGCCGAGAGTTTCTACACGTAGATGACCTAGCCGATGCTTGCTATTGGCTGCTCGAAAATTATAACGAGCCGGGCCTCGTCAATGTAGGCACCGGCACCGACCTCAGCATCCGCGAACTAGCCGAACTGGTGCAACGCACAGTAGGATACGAGGGTAGCATTCGCTTCAACGCCGACTACCCCGATGGCACTCCCCGCAAGCTTATGGATGTGAGCAAACTCGCTAGCCACGGCTGGAAAGCCACTATCGGACTAGAAGAGGGGATAGAGGCCGTATACTCCGGCGCATTCCACCAAGTGTAGCTTCTCAGCAATGACAGCTGTTCGCCCTAGGTAGTAGCAGAGAGTTGAAGATACAGGGCTAACTCCTCATTACATGATAGATAGCCTAAGCAATAAGTCGAGGTAGAAACCGCTTGCCTACTTTAAACTATTTGGTTTGCAATAAATTAAATAGCTTAGAGTAGGCAACTGGTTTTTTAGGTAGTTGCACTTTACGGGCTTTTATTTGCTACTCAAGCGAAAGCGTACCATCTTTAGCAAGTGTGGTGCAGGTTTAAATCATTAATTCTTTTTTGGTGAGCTTTATACCGATGGAAGTGGGGTTGCGCTGCTATCGTAAGAAAAGGATTTAACTTATGCAGACAGCAGAATACACCAAAGCAGAAGAAGCATCGAGGGGAGCTACTGTAGCTGACCAAGAAGGTTGGACGGAGGTTATCGAGCCCCGTACGCGCCTGCTCGATTTAGGGCTCAAGGACGTATGGCGTTACCGTGACCTAGTAATGTTGTTCGTGCGGCGGGACTTCGTTTCGACCTACAAACAGACGGTGCTGGGACCTATCTGGTTTTTTATTCAGCCGTTGCTTACCACTATCACTTACATGATAGTATTTGGAGGCATTGCTAAGATTCCTACCGACGGGCTGCCCCAGCTGCCTTTCTATCTAGCTGGCATCACCATCTGGAATTACTTTGCGCAAACCTTGACGGCAACTTCTACGGTGTTTACCGCCAATGCCTCCATTTTTGGTAAGGTATACTTTCCAAGGCTGACGTTGCCGCTGTCTATTGTGCTATCTAACTTGGTGCGCTTCGGCATTCAGTTTGGGCTATTTTTGGCAGTATGGGGGTACTACTTGGTGCGTGAGGATAGCTTGCACCCTAATCTGTATATATTACTCACGCCAATATTGCTGATTTTGATGGGGCTGCTGTCGCTAGGTCTAGGGATGATTTTTAGCGCCATGACTACCAAATACCGAGACTTAGCTATGCTCCTTACCTTTGGAGTACAGCTGTTCATGTACGCTACCCCTGTTATTTATCCGCTTTCGCGGCTGCCGTTGCAGTACAAGTTTTTAATACTTGCTAACCCGCTCAGCTCGATTGTCGAAGCCTTTCGTTATGCTTTTCTAGGGTCTGGCTCTTTCAACTGGCTATATTTGAGCTATAGCGCAGCAGTTACACTAGTTGTTTTGCTGGTGGGCACAGTAGTGTTCAACAAAGTAGAAAAGAATTTTACTGATACCGTCTAGCGGTACGCTAGGCGCTACTGGCTACTGTTTCTGTGAGCATGAGTGATATTGCTATTAAAGTAGAGAACCTAGGTAAGCTGTATCGCCTTGGTGAAATTGGCACCGGCACCCTCAGCAACGACTTGAGTCGGACCTGGGCTCGCTTTCGGGGTAAGGAAGACCCATTTGCCAAAATTGGCGAAACCAATGACCGCACTACTAAAGGCACAAGTGACTTTGTGTGGTCGTTGAAAGATGTCAACTTTGAGGTCAAGCAAGGCGAGGTATTGGGAATTATCGGTCGTAATGGTGCCGGTAAGTCTACACTGCTTAAAATTCTGTCGAAGGTAACAGCCCCTACTATTGGCAGTGTAAAAGTGCGAGGTCGTATTGCATCGTTGCTCGAAGTAGGTACTGGTTTTCATCCAGAGTTGACAGGCCGAGAAAATATCTTCCTCAATGGAGCTATTTTGGGCATGACTAAAGTTGAAATCCGCAGCAAATTCGACGAGATTGTCGATTTTTCAGGTATTGAGCGTTATATAGATACGCCAGTAAAGCGTTATAGTAGCGGCATGTACGTACGCTTAGCTTTTGCTGTGTCGGCTTTCCTAGAACCAGAAATATTAATTGTAGATGAGGTATTAGCTGTTGGAGACGCAGAATTCCAGAAAAAGTGCCTGGGTCGTATGAAAGATGTTAGTGATAAGGATGGACGAACAGTTTTATTTGTGAGCCATAATATGGCCGCGATAGCTAATTTATCTAATCGAATTTGTTGTTTTGAGAATGGACGTTTGGCTAAGCAGGGAGGAGTAAGAGAATGTATTGATTATTACTTGAAAGCTAATTCTACTAAACATAATTCTGACCTTACTTCATTCACGTTAGCAGACCCGGACTTTAGATTTGTTAATTTTGAATTTGTAGAAGTTGGTCTTGGCAATGTTTTTTATACTAGTAATAAGATAGGTTTTAAATATGTTTATGAAGTAAAGCAAGAGGCGCATGGGTTACGAGTTGGATTCGATATCATTGATAATTTTGAAAATATTATTTTTAGGTCTTTTCATGATGACTTGGATAAAGAAACCAGCCATTTTTTGCCAGGCTTATACGAGAGTTCAGGTTTTATTCCGGCTAATTTATTAAAGGATGGAGCATATATTATCCGTTTAAAAATAGGTATACACAATGTCAGGTGGATAATAGATGAGCAGATTGAATTTAAGATTAATTTAGCAAAGATTGATAGTTTGAATACTAATTACAATGATGAGAGGCCTGGCTTGACTATGCCTATTATTAACTGGACCACTAAGCAAATTTACAATGCCTAAATTTTCACATAGAGCTCTGCATTTCATCATTCGTAAGTTGACTGCAATCCACGATGGCATCGACCAAAAAAGGAAAGATGAGATAGAATTAGCTTGGATGTCAAAGTTCAAAAATTCAGATTTCTTTGATTATACATTGGAGAGCGGTATAGTTATTCGCCTCTATAAAGATTCTGTTCTTTCTAGACTTATCCATGATGGGTTTGAGAATGAAGAGCTGAATTTTCTGCGGCGTTATTTGCAGAAAGGCGATACTTTCTTAGATATAGGAGCTAATGTTGGGCTTTTTTCTCTTGTTGCCTCTAATAAAGTAGGTGCTCAAGGTAGGATATTAGCTTTTGAACCTTCGCCAAAAACTTACGGCCGCTTCAAAGAAAATATTCTTCTTAATAGCATTACTAATGTTGAAGCTTTGAATATAGGTCTCTCTGATAAGGAGGATGTGCTTAAATTAAATGTTTCCGAAAATGGTTACGATGCTTGGAATTCATTTGTTAATGTAAAAGATGATAAGTTCCAAGTAACAGCTGAAGCAAGGGTTCGCCGATTAGATGACGTGATTGAAGATAATAATGTTAAAAATGTAGATTTAGTTAAACTAGATGTAGAAGGGTGGGAGAAATACGTGTTATATGGGGGCGAAAACTTCTTTAAGAATCAATCGCCCGTAGTTATGGTTGAATTTACTGAAACTAATACATTCTCAGCAGGATATCACGTTCAAGAGCTTTTTGATATTTTAGAATCCTGGGGATACACATGGTATCGTTATAAAGATAATTCACTAGTTCCGGAAGTTAAACAACTTCATTATCCTTACGATAATCTATTCGCAATTAAGGAGCTTGATGCTGTGCTAAATAAGATTAAAAATTAATCAATCTTATTAGCTTAGTCATTTGTTTCATTGGGTAGATAATTTATGAGTGCTCTATTAGACAAGTTGCCTAAAAAAGCAGGTAGGACAGGTTGGCCTTGGGATGAGCAATTTAACGCGCCTGATTCGTTTACAGGTGTCTTACCAAAGATTTCCATAATTGTTCCTAGTTTTAACCAAGGGCGATACTTAGAAGAAACTATTCGTTCTGTCGTTTTGCAGGGCTATTCCAATTATGAACTATTAATAATCGATGCTGGAAGCACGGATGAAACATTAGAAGTAATTCGTGAATATGAGCAATGGATTACTTATTGGGTGAGCGAAAAAGACCGTGGTCAAAGCCACGCTATTCTCAAAGGACTAGACCGAGTAAACGGGGCAATAGTAAATTGGATTAATAGTGATGATATGTGTGCTCCCGGAGCATTTTATGCTATCGCAAAAGAATTTGATTTGAATAAATATGATGTTCTATGTGGTCGCTGCAATTTTATTGAAGATACAATTGATAATATTGTGTTGCGTGATGAAAGGATGGGTGTTAGTGAAGATGTAGGTATTACACTTATAACAAAAAATATTAATCAGCCTTCAGCATTTTTTCGCACTGATGTAATGAAGCAGTTGCGTGTAAATGAGGAATTTCATTACGCTATGGACCTAGACCTATGGTTTAGGTATATTATTACTAGAGGCCAGGGGCGAGTTAGGTTAGTTGAGGATTTGCTGACATATTTCCGTTGGCATAATGCGTCTAAATCCATCGCGCAGGGATATAAATTTCAAAGTGACATAGATAAAGTCTATTATAATATACTTCTTGGTGCAAAGCAAGATAAAATTATATTAGATTTCGTCAAGCATGGCATAGATAATTTTGATGAATTCACTCCTGAGTCATATGTTATATCAATTCCAATAGAGGAACTGTATTCTTTTTTTAGTCATATCATTTATAGCGCTGCCCAGTTCTATTATCAAGAAGATGAATATGTAAAATCGCGTCAAGCATTAAGCCTGGGATTATTTTACGATAAAAATAAAAAATACAATAATATTCATAAATCTTTAAGCAAGAGACTTAGTTTTCCTGATTTAGTAATAAGCACGCTTAAATTTTTTAAAAAGCAACTAAGGGCTTCTTGAAATGAATGCTATTCTTAAGAAAAAAATGTTTGAAGCTACTAGCTGGTATTTGTCTTTAAAGGATAAATATCGAGTCGAATATTACGCTTTCAAATATTCAGGCCAAGTTGACATCGGTGATAATGTGCTTATGTCCTCAGGTACAAGTATATCAATGGTATGGGCGAATAAGAGTTCATTCCTTAAAATAAAGAATATAAATACATTTCGCAAATTTTGTAATTTAACATTGGATAATAATAGTTGCATAGAAATAGGCACTAACAATTTTTTCAATAACAATTGCTCGATTAATTGTCTAAACTCTATAATTATAGGGGATAATAATCTCTTTGGTGAAGGCGTTAAAATTTATGACCATAATCATCGGTATTCTGACACAGATGAATTAATAATTAATCAAGGCTTTAACAAAGGAGAAGTCAGGGTTGGGAATAATTGTTGGATTGGCAGTAATACTATTATCTTGAATAACGTTGTAATTGGGGATAATGTAATTATAGGAGCTAATAATTTGATTCATAAATCTATTCCTGCTAATTCAATAGTTCGGTCGGGGATTCAGGCCACTATTAATTCTATTAAATAATTTATAGAGCATAATATTAGCATCAATTAATAAAATAATGGCTACAATTCTTTTCGTAGGTCACGAAGCATCTAGGAGCGGTGCTCCTTTTACCCAATTGCACTTAATGCGTTGGATTAAAGAACATACATCTCATAAAATGGTGTTGGCTTTATTGGAAGGCGGTGCTCTAGTTGATGAATTCAAAGAGTTAGCAGATGTTTATGTCGTAAATAGCCCCAAATTTCCATTGCATACAAGAGTATGGTCAAAGCTAAACCGTATGAGTGGGCGCGACCATAGTAATACAATAAATAGAATTATTGAGTATGCCCCCGATGTTATATTCGCTAGTTCTCTAGGTGCTATCAACTACGGAATTAAATTAAAAGAAAGAATAGGCATTAAATTTATTTGTAATATTCATGAGTTAGAATTTGCCCATTTTTATATGCAGCATCAAAACTATTCTGCGGCTTTGCCTAAGGCAGATTGGTTAATGATGGGCTCGCATGCAGTTAAAAACTATTATTTAAATAATTTCTCAGTAGATAAGAATAAAGTTTCCGTTATCTATGATTTTATAGCTGATGAAAATCCAGCATCGCCAACCCTAGCAGATATTAGAAAAATATATAATATTCCTGCTACTGCTAAAATAGTGGGAGGGATGGGCAGCTTAGATTGGCGAAAGGGATATGACGTTTTTACGTATGTTGCTCGCCAGGTTTTAGAGCATTCTCCTGACACTTATTTTATTTGGGTTGGAGGTAAAAAAACCTCCGCTGCATATTTGATATTCGAGCGCGAAGTCAGATTGCTAGGTTTATCGAGCAGAGTTATTTTGACTGGTGAACAGGCTGATATACAGAGCTACTACCATGCTTTTGATGTGTTTTTGCTGACTTCTCGCGAAGACCCGTTTCCATTGGTATGCCTAGAATCGGCTATGGCTAATACTCCTATCATCTGCTTTGAGAATTCTGGCGGTATGCCAGAATTTGTTCGCGATGACGCTGGCTACGTAGTCGACTATATGAACATCGACCAGATGGCAGAGAAGACGCTTTTCCTACTCAAAAATGAAAAGCTATGCCAACAGATGGGTACAATAGGTCGAGAGCGTGCTTTAAATAACCATACCATTGGCAAACTAGGGCCCGATATTCTCAAGCTTATAGAAGCTAACTTATAAATCAGAGTAAGCTAGGTTGACGATACTGCTTCTGCCTAGCATGCTGTTACTGTATTGTCAGGTATGGACCTAGTAACGTGTATAATTGGGGGTGGTGGGTTCATTGGGCGGGCTGTAGTACAAGAGCTATTGCTCCGCAGCGACCGCCAGGTGGTAGTAGTGGGGCGTGAGCCAGCGGCACCTCATTTGCCATCCGAAGTGCGCTACGTTCAGAATCCATCCGGTGCTTCAGGAGAATTGCTAGATACCATTCTATCTGAAGTCGATGAGGTAATTGATTTGGCTTACGCCACTGTGCCTCAAACTAGCTTTCAAAATCCGGTAAACGATATTCTGGTCAACTTGCCAGAAGCAGTGCGCTTATTTGAGCATGCTGCGCGGCGGTCATTGCGCAAATTTGTGTGGGTTTCATCGGGTGGCACTGTGTATGGCCACGCGCACCAAGTGCCTTTAACGGAAGAGCATCCCACAAATCCAGTGTCTCCTTATGGTATTACCAAGTTGGCTATTGAAAAGTATGCTCACTTATATTATTGTACGGCCCAACTGCCCATCGTATGTGTGCGGCCCTCCAACGCGTATGGCGAAGGGCAGCGAGTATACACTGGTCAAGGTTTTGTGGGTACTGCCATTGCGTCTTTACTAGACCACCGTACTCTAGACTTATTCGGTGATGAGGGTACTATTCGAGACTACTTACATGTGCAGGATATAGCACGGGGTATCGTAGCAGCCCTGCTGGATGGACAGGCGGGGCAAGTTTATAATTTGGGCAGCGGCATTGGACATAGCAACCGTCAGGTACTAGAAATGCTGGAGCCGCTAGCTCGCACTATTGGCCTGCCTTTACGACTCAGAGTATTGCCTGAGCGTCCGTTTGACGTGAAAATTAATGTTCTAGATAGTAATAAACTACATGCTCATACGGGTTGGGAAGCCTCGCTGTCGTTTGAAGAAGGCTTACGGCAAACTTGGAATTGGTACACTAAGAATTATAAATCATTAAAATAGATAAAGTAAAAGGAGCTATATTATTAATAACTATACTTTCTAGCTTGTCATAACCTGTCGGCAGTTGCTAACTAGGAAGTTAGCAACTTTTACTTAATGCTAATGCATTGCTCTTATGAAAATTGCCTTCGTTTCATTAATGAGAGCTTCTCCGTGGGGAGGTAGTGAAGAATTATGGTTTAGAGCGGCCAAACTGGCTATAGCGAATAAACATACCGTTTGCACCCTGACACAACGTTGGCAGGAGGTGCCTACTAAGATTAAGGAACTGGAGCAGCTAGGCGCGGACAATTATTTCTATGAAGCGGCTCGTTATAGCCTAATAGCAAAACTCGCAGTAAAGCTGTCTCTCAAGCCGAGTATCGAGGAGGTTATTCCTAGGATTGAAGCTGATGTGTACGTGCTGTCCAATGGCTCAACCTGGGACTTTATCTATAATCATTTCATAACTGATTGGCTCATAGCTTGGAATAAGCCATATGTGTTAATCAGTCAGCATAATTTTGAGAACGGACACACGGTAAAAGAGGCTTGGCGGGCCTATGCACTCAACTTTATCAAGGGGGCTAAAAGCATATTTTTCGTCTCAGCACGTAATCTGCAGGTGGCTGAGCGTCAACTAGGCTCTGCTATTGAAAGAGCTCGAGTAATAAGCAACCCGGTCATCATTAGGAGCCGTTCGGTTAAGTCCTTTCCAGCCTCTGCTAGGCTGTTGATGGCCTGCGTAGCCCGACTAGATTGTGATTTTAAAGGGCAGGATATTTTACTGCAAGTGCTAAGCGCTGCACAGTGGAGCGAAAGAGATTTTTACTTGAGGCTCTACGGTAGCGGGCCTCATCTAGCTCACATCAAGCAGTTAATAGCCTTATATAAGCTGCAAGATAAGGTGAGCATAGAAGGCCAAGTAAGTGATATAGACCATATTTGGGAAACAAACCACGTATTAGTACTGCCGTCTTTGAGCGAAGGAACTCCGCTAGCTCTCATTGAAGCGATGCTATCGGGTAGAGCCGCAGTTACAACTGATGTGGGGGGTAACAGTGAGTATGTACGCGATGGGGACACCGGATTTCTTGCTGCCACGGCTTCGGTAAAATGTCTCACCGCTAGCTTGGAAGACTTATGGAATAATCGGCACAAGCTGCAGGCTATGGGCGAAGCAGCTTTTGGGCATGCTGCCGCAATCACAGATTTCTACCCAGAAGAAAGGTTGTTCAAGCATATCCAACAGGTTGATGCAAGTCTAACAACCGCTAGTTAGATGTTCGCCATTGAGCTACTGCTTGCTAGAATGGCGAGCGCATGAGAAGTATTTGTGGCAAAAAGGCCTAGGTGCCTCAATAAGAAATAAAAAGATGCTTGCTCACCCTATAGGTGTCTCTTGCCTGATTTGCACTTATAATGGGGCTTCAAGGATAGCCGAAACCCTAGGTTGTCTAGCACGCCAAACAGGGCTTGCTACTATAGCTTGGGAGGTAATCCTGGTTGATAACGCAAGTACTGATGACATTGCTGAGCAGGCCCAGCGCCACTGGGAAGCCCTAGGTGCGCCAGCACCGCTACATCTACTGCGAGAGCCAAAACCAGGCAAGCAGTATGCGCTAGAAACAGCGATTGGCCAGGTGCGCTACCGGTACACCTGCATTGTAGATGACGACAATCGTTTAGCAGCCGATTATCTGCGCGTAGGGTTAGACATATTAGAGGCTAATTCCCAGGCAGGAATCTTAGGTGGCCCAAGTGTAGCTACATTTGAAGGGGCAGCGCCTGCTTGGTTTACATCGTTTCAGCACTGCTATGCAGTAGGCCCGCAGCTTGACCGGGTAGGAGGGGGTTTTTTACCTTTAGCGGACGGTAATATCGGTCGTAATGTGCTGTGGGGAGCCGGGATGTTTGTACGGACCGCTATTTGGCACAAGCTGCGTAGTATAGGATTTCAGAGCATGTTCTCTGGCCGGCTACTGGAAAGTAGTAACCTGACAGGTGGCGAAGATGATGAGTTGTGCTATCTCGCGCAATTACTAGGATACGAAGTCTGGTACTCATCGCGGCTGCATTTACGGCACCACATGGTCGCTAGCCGCCTTACCGAAACGTATCGCGACCGGCTATTCTATGCGTCAACCCGTTCAGCTACTCGTCTAAATGCCTACCGCAATGCACTATGGGGAAAACAAGAGGCTGCGGTGGAAATAAATTTGGTTAAAGACATCGGGTATAACGCTATTGGGGTAGCAAAAACGCTATTTTCACGCAGTTTTGTCCAAGCAATATTTTCAAGCGATAGTGTGGGGCGCATGAATCGGTGGCATAGCTTGCTAGTGATGAAAGAGGCGATAGCGCATTTCAGGCAAGTGAAGAATTACTATAGACAAGTTCTTAAGCTTAAGCATCAAGTAGGTAATACCTCATCTTCAGAGTCTGCAGTATAGTGTATAAGCTAATAAAAGGTGTGGCAGATGGTGTGCTCCGGCGGGTGTCGCAGGCTTTACCAGCTTGGCAGCACTATACGGTAGAGAAAAGCTTTCCTGCTCGGGAAACCTACCAGCCAACTCTGCCTGCCAATCTTGCTATGGTTTCGGCAGAAGTGGCCCAGCGCTTTGCAGCACCCGTATCCTTTCCGCCGCATCATCTTTATCAGCTACAGGGTGTCCATGCCACTTGGGATGGGGCAATATTCCACAATCTGCGGCTGTTTCTTCCTAGCATCGTGTATCCCAAGTTTGCGAGTCGCTTTCAGGATACACTGTTGCTACGGCAATGGGTAGGCTCGAAAGTGAAAGTGCCAGCCGCATCATGCGTGGCTATATGCCATGACCAATGGTCAGTAGAAAACTATTACCATTGGTTGGTAGATACCCTGCCGCGCTTGCTTATACTGCGACAAAGTCACCCTGATATACTATTGCTATTGCCCGAGCCGCTGGCACCTAAGCAAATGCCGGACTATATCCAGCGTAGTGCAGCAGTATTTGGATTTACGAGGTATCTGCCACTTACCATACGTCAAGTTCTTCAAGCCGATTGCGTAGTACTGCCTGAATTAACAGCGCCTTCGCTGAACCAGAATCCAGAATTGGTTCAGCAGGTGCGGGCCGAGTTAGTAGCTGCTTTAAGCCCTAGTCCAGTACTGGCCACCCGCAAAGTGTATGCTGCCCGTGCGGCAAAGGGAGTGCGAAGCTTGGTAAATGAGCCACAAGTAGATGCTCTCCTTCAAGAGTTTGGGTTTGAGAAAGTATATTTTGAGCAGCTTTCTTTTTTGGAGCAAATAAGCCTTATGCGCGAAACCACTGTGTTCTTAGGCGTTCACGGTGCTGGTATGACTAATATGTTATTTTTGCAAGACGGGGCCAAGGTGATAGAGCTACTCAATGAAGGGTATGGTGACCTATGCTACTTTCGACTGGCATCATGCCTAGAGCTACCCTATTACTTTGTGCCGTGTGTGGGTGCTAACCAAGAACTGGCTAACCAGTCTGACATAATGATAGATATTGACTTCCTGCGACAAATCATAAAGCAGGTAGTTTAAGTTGGCTACATTCAAGTCACTGACAGCGGTAAGTTTAACAGTAGAGCACTCGGCAACTGTACCCGTATGGTAGCTTTGCTCGACTAGCAGGCTACAAACAGCCCCTATAGCGAGTCTTCTAATAAGTAGATTCTGTGACGAGTGCTTAGCTGTGTAGTAGTGGAAAAAGCTGAGTACTAGTGATAGAATACAAAGGCTTCCGACCGCACAGTTTGTATATATAGTTTGCATCCGAAGAGGTAGTTACGGTTCAGTAAATAGGAGGAGAGAAGTCAAAGGGTGTAGCATGCAGCCGCACAGCCTATCTTTGTGTACTATTTCTGACTATAGCTTAATATAATGCCCGTTCCATTTCTCTCTTTTTCCTCTCAGCACCATCCTATTCGTACCGAAGTGCTCAATGCACTGGCAGAAGTATATGATAAACAGTGGTATGTATTAGGTGAGCAGGTAGCCGCGTTTGAGGCGGAATATAGTAATTTTAACCACGTTAAGCAGACTATTGGTGTAGCTAATGGCTTAGATGCGTTGCACCTATCCTTGGAGGTGCTAGGTATAACGGCAGGTGACGAAGTTATCGTACCTAGCAATACCTATATTGCTACCTGGCTAGCAGTGTCGTTTTTAGGGGCTGTACCTGTACCCGTCGAACCTGATTTAGCTACTTATAATTTAGACCCTGCTCGCATTGAAGCAGCCATTACCCCACGCACCAAAGCTATTATGCCAGTGCATCTCTATGGCCAAGCCTGTGAGATGGGTCCCATCATGGCGCTGGCAAAAAAGTACAATTTAAGTGTGGTGGAAGATAATGCCCAAGCCCAAGGGGCTAGCTGGCATAATCAACTAACGGGAAGCTTTGGTCAGGTAAATGGTACAAGCTTCTATCCAGGTAAAAACCTAGGTGCTCTAGGTGATGCTGGAGCTGTGACAACCAATGACGAATCATTAGCTGCTAAGATTCGAACGTTACGAAATTATGGTTCGCAGCAGAAATACTATAATGAGGTGATTGGCCATAACTCGCGCCTAGACGAAATGCAGGCAGCAGTACTGCGCATTAAGCTGGCCCGACTACTAGAATGGACAACTCAACGCCAAACTGTAGCTGCACTTTATAATCAGCATTTAGCAGGAGTAGATGGGTTGATATTGCCAGCAGTAGCTGCCGAATCTACCCACGTCTACCACTTATATGTGGTGCGCACTACCCAGCGGGATGCTCTACAACAGCATTTAACTCAGGCTAATGTTGGTACGCTGATTCACTACCCCGTGCCACCCCATCGCCAGCAAGCATATGCTCACCTAGGTATGCCGATTGGTAGCTATCCCATTGCTGAAGAATTAGCGTCTACCAGCCTAAGCTTACCTATGTGGCCGGGTATGACAGAAGCCCATGTAATAGAAGTAGCTACTGCTGTACGTGGCTTTTTTGGAACGTAAGGATTTCTAATATTTTTCGGTTGCTAGTGAGAACATGACAAACTTGCTGGTACTTCTAAATCGGCCAGTTTACACTATGATAAGAATACGTTTTAGCATTCTTATCATAGTGTTTTTGCTAATACAAATCACTGCTTAGCATTTTGTGCCTACTTAATATAAATTACGTCTTCAATGCCTAAACCTCATCTTATAGAGCTATCTAAAATTGGTTCTCCTTCGCTAGGCTATATTACAGTAGGACAAAATAGCGCACTGCCATTTACCATACAGCGAGTATACTGGACGTACTTTACACCAGATTCGGTTATCCGCGGGCAACATGCGCATCGTGACTTAGAGCAATTGATTTTTGCAGTTAGTGGTCGGATTGAATTTACTTTAGAAGGGTTAGACGGGATGATAGAATCATTCGTACTTGATTCACCTAATGTAGGTCTCTATGTTCCGCGTCATTACTGGCGGACTATTAAGTTTTCGCACAATGCAGTACTGTTATGCCTAGCCTCGCTTGAGTATAAGGAGGGAGAATATATTCGTGATTATGAAGAGTTTAAAGCTTTAGGTGATGCAAAAAATGACTAAATCGTCTCCTTATTGTCATCCGCAGTCATTAGTTGAAACAACTGATATCGGGGTTGGTACACGCGTGTGGGCCTTTGTTCATATCCTGCCTGGTGCTATAATAGGGAAGGATTGTAATATTTGTGACCACTGTTTTATTGAAAGCCGGGTTAGAATTGGCGATAACGTTACCCTGAAATGTGGTGTTTATCTCTGGGATGGTATTACCCTAGAAGATAGTGTATTCGTTGGGCCTAATGTGGTATTTACTAATGATGTGCGGCCACGTAGCAAAAACACTGCGTATACAATGCAACCAACCATCGTGCAGCAGGGTGCTTCTCTAGGTGCAAACTCAACTATTTTAGCTGGTATAACGATTGGTCGCTACGCAATGACTGGCATTGGGTCTGTCGTGACCAGGAATGTACCTGCGTATGCATTGGTGTATGGTAATCCTGCTCGTCAACATGGCTGGGTAGATGAGCAAGGGGAAAAGCTTCAACCTATAGCTGACCAGCCTAGTTATTGGCATACCCCAACTACCGGGCAAGTATATCGCGAAACACCAAATGGGTTGGAACAGGTGTCGGATAGTTCGCTATCAGCTAAGCTATGAAGGAAGCTGTTGTTGCCGTAGAACCTAATCCACTTGTTAGTATTGGTGTCGCTTCATTCAATAATGCCGCATACATTATTGAAACACTGGATAGTATTCGTAACCAGACGTATTCTAACTGGGAATTATTGGTTGTGGACGATGCATCTAGTGATAATTCAGTATCGCTAGTAGCCGAATGGTTCGAAACATATCCTGCTATACGGGGGCGTCTATTAGTAAATACTACTAATAAGGGGGTATGCCATACATTCAATAGATTCCTGACAGAAGCGAGTGGGCAATACATTTCTATTATAGGTTCAGATGACCTATTCTTGCCTGATAAGCTAAGTACCCAGGTTTCAATACTTGAGGCGTGCTCCAGCCAACAAGGGGTGGTGTACAGCGATGTAAGCAAAATCGATGCTAGTGGCAAGGTGATTGTTCCATCTGTATATGCCACAAATCAAATTCAGCCATTTTCGGGTGATGTCTGGCTGGAAATGTTGAAAACTAACTTTTTAGGAGCTATGACGGTACTTATTCGCCGCGAGTGCTTCAAAGAAGTGGGAATGTTCGACGAGAATCTTGCTTATGAAGATTGGGATATGTGGTTGCGGATTTCTCGAAAATTTGATTTTGTATACCAGCCCAAAGTGACCTGCCATTACCGCATACATGGGGGGTCAGCTATGCACAAACGCCGAATCCAGATTATTGAGACTAATCTAAAATTGATACAGAAGCATGTTGGTGTAAGTGCGGAGGGAGATGTAATAATAGCTCAGCATTTACGCGAATTTTCCGAGCAGCTTTATTTGCTTGGTAGTTCAGACAGTGTCACGTGGTTGCGTCGTAGTTGGCAACAGAACCGGCATTTGCGTGGATGGGCCATCCTAACAGCAGCTCAGCTTGGCATACCGGCAAGTAAAGTAGCCCAAGCTTTTAAAGCTTTCAAGAAGCTGATGAGTAGGGCTTAGGTGCCTTTTAGCCGTCAATTATACCTTAAGTTAAGAAGTAACAATCAATATGCCTAGTATTCGTGGCGTTCGTTTTCGCTTAGCCCAGGCGCTACGTCAAACGGCCGACCGCTTATTTATCCCTCCTGGTGGAGGGTCACTTAGAGATATTGGAATAGGAACATTAGGCCCTGAGGCGCCCAAAGCGCTGATAGTGTATGTAATGCATGTTATTCCTTACTATGTAGCAGGCAAGCTAGAGAGTGCCCCAATGCTCAATGAGCACTCAATGTATTGGGAAACAGCAGAAATGGTGCGTCAGCTCAATGAAAGAGGCTATATAGTAGATTTCTATGATGTGCATTGTCCTGAACCAATAGATTGGGCTCGTTACACAGTAGCTTTTGTTCAAAGTGACCGTTTGGCTGAATGCCCACCAGAACTTCCAGTCAAAAAAGTATTTTACTGCACCGAAAACCACTGGGCATTTCAGAATTTAGCTGAATTGAACAGATTGAAAGCCTTTCAGCAGCGGACAGGCATCTGGGTTCGACCTGAGCGGCAAACGCGAGTAAGCTTCTCTGACGAATATGCAGATTATATTACATTGCTAGGTACGCCGTTTCAGCAATTGCTATATAATGCGCGACCTAAGCGGCATCAACTCGACATTTCAGTAGCGGTGCTTCCAAAGCAAGTACCCAAAAATGTCGCATCGGCGCGGACCAACTTTCTGTGGATGGGAAGCGGTGGCGTAGTGCTCAAAGGACTCGACTTAGCAGTGGAGGCGTTCTTGGAATTGCCTACAGCTAATCTATATATTGCTGGGGCTATTGAGCGTGAGCCTCGGGTATGGAAATGGCTAAAGCCTATCCTAGATACGCATCCGCATATTCATTACCTAGGCTGGGTTGATGTTGCTACTCCCTCTTTTGTCAAGGTAGCCAATAATTGTATCGGTGTGGTATATCCTAGTGCATCTGAGGGTGGGGGAGGAGTAGTAGCCCAATTATTGCATTTTGGGCTAATTCCTATAGTTACTCAAACAGCAACCGTGCGAGCAGCTTCACTAGGCTTCGAGATAGAAAGCCAAGAACCAGCCACAATCGTAGATGGTATCAAATCATCTGTGCGCACAATGCTAGCAATGTCAGAGCACGAATTAGCTCAACGGTCGGCAGCAGTGCAAGTATTTGCGGCGGCCCACCATACCCGGGCAGCATACGCAGCCAGCTTTGATGCATTGCTCGACCGTATGGCGTTATGAATACAAAGATTGACAGGGGCTGCGAACGCACTAGGAGCCCTATATTTGTGGTCGGTGTGCTTACTGTTGGTTTAGTATAGCATAGCCTTATTAACTGCTTATCAATCCACTTAAGACCTATAATAGCATTACCTCTGTCTTCACGTTGGTTAACATCTTTATTTGGTTATTGATACTGCTAGTCATATAAACTAGTGGTAACGCGGTAATATTACTGTAAATAATGGAAGTGATACAGAAGACACAACATTGACCTTTCACAATTGACTAGCCTGATAGGCTAATCAAGATTTAATCTTATTTCTTACACATTAATTTAAATAAACACCTAGAACATTGTCAACATGAAAAAAGCTTTAGTAACTGGAATTACAGGCCAAGATGGAGCCTATTTAGCTGAGCTTCTGCTCAGCAAAGGCTACGAAGTGCACGGTATTAAGCGTCGTTCCTCCCTATTCAATACCGACCGCATTGACCATCTTTATCAAGACCCACACGAGTCGAATGTGCGTTTTAAGTTGCACTATGGTGACTTGTCAGATTCGACTAACCTAATTCGTATCATTCAGGAAGTGCAACCCGACGAGATTTATAACCTCGGCGCTATGTCGCACGTCAAAGTTTCATTTGATACGCCGGAGTACACTGCCAATGCTGATGGTATCGGTACACTACGTATTCTAGAGGCTGTGCGCTTGCTAGGCCTGACCAAGAAAACCCGCATCTACCAAGCTTCTACTTCCGAGCTATATGGTCTAGTTCAAGCGGTTCCACAGTCAGAATCAACGCCGTTCTACCCGCGTTCGCCATATGCAGTGGCTAAAATGTATGCTTATTGGATTACGGTAAACTACCGAGAGGCTTATGGCATGTTTGCTTGCAATGGTATCCTATTTAACCACGAAAGCCCGCTACGTGGGGAAACCTTCGTAACGCGCAAAATTACCCGTGGTACAGCGCGCATTGCTATGGGCTTGCAGCAGAAAATCTACCTAGGCAATTTGGATGCTCGTCGCGACTGGGGCCACGCCAAAGACTACGTAGAAGCTATGTGGCGCATCTTACAACAGGACGAGCCAGAGGATTTCGTTATCGCCACCGGTGTAACTACCACTGTACGTGACTTTGTAAAAATGTCGTTCGCTGAGGTTGGTATAGAACTGGCTTTTGAAGGCGAAGGTGCCGAAGAAAAAGCTCGCGTAGTAAACTGCACTAACCCCGACTTTAATGTAGAGAAAGGGCAAATAGTTGTAGAAGTTGACCCAGCTTATTTCCGCCCTACGGAAGTAGAACTGCTCATCGGCGACCCAACAAAATCGAAAGAGAAGCTTGGTTGGGTGCCCCAATATGACTTGCCCGCCTTGGTAAAGGATATGATGCAAGCTGATGTGGAATTGTTCCGTCGTGACGCTTATCTACTGAAAGGCGGTCATAAGGTGTATAACTATCACGAGTAAGAACAGGTTCTGCTCGTCTGCTTATGGATATCATCGTTAAGTCCTTTAATCGGCCATACTACTTAGAGCGCTGTTTACGCAGTATTGAGCGCTTTATAATAGGTGAGTATACTATTAGGGTGCTTGACGATGGTACTCCACCAGAGTATTTAGACAAAATTCAAAAGCTATTTCCCTTAGTACAGATCTTTCGCTCACCCTTATATGAGCAGAAAGTCCTAGCCTTAGGGCGGCACATTGCTGGCGAAAAGAAATTTGACCAATTTACGATTCCAATTTCTTTTTGGAAGGAACAAATCAGTCACTGCACAAGCGTATTTCTGTTGCTGGAGGATGATATCTGGTTGGTAGAACCGGTAGACTTGACCTTTTTTCAACAGCAAATGATGTCAAGTCAGCTAGCTACAGTGAAGCTAAGTTGGTTGGGTAATCCGCGATTAGTGCCAGGTCGCCGAATAGCATTAGCTCCTAACCTTGAAGAGCTAGTGCCGGAGATACCACTGGCCACTAAACTAATATTTCTCAATAAACTGCGGGTTCGCTCTGTTTTATTTCGATTAGGGCTATTAAAGCTTTTCAAGCCTGACTTAGAATATCAGCTACCCCTCTACGCTTTGTATTCGGTAGCAGCTGCGTTTTTTGATAAGTCCTACTGGCTATATCTATGGGAAGACTCTCAAACTTCTATTGATGAAGCTCAACAATTGCGTCGGGCAGTACAATGGTGGCAGCAACATCAACCTCGATTTGCTAAGACTCAGCAAGAAGTAACTCGAACTTCATTTATAACGTCTGCTACCAACATGTTCCCCGGCGTGGACCTTGATATATTTCGCTTCAACTATCACCTTAACAATGCATGGTTGCGGGGCGAAGTAGATGTCATGCGGAACTTCCCACGCGACTTACCTGAGGATTACTTGCGCACATTTCTTGATGCCGCCCAAGATTCTAACAGCACTTATCAGGAATGGCTACGTTGGACGGCTCGGTTTAAGGAGCAATACAAGCGCTTAGGTTGTGAGGTAGAGTAGGGTATTAGCTAACCTCTGTTTCGTAATAATGTCGCCGATACTAGGTGTCGGCGACATATTTTTTTAATTTATTTTGTACCAACGGCTAATTACTTCACTTAGGCAGAGCCTGGAAGCCATTCGTCGTCCAGGCTCTTTCGCGCAGAACTTTTTGGTGTCGATGTCAGGGTCAGCTATCGTTACGATGCTGGGCTTTCTGCTCACGCCAGTACTGTCGCGCATTTATCCCCCTGCTGCTTACGGCCAGTTTGCGATATTTAATTCAGTAGTTAGTAACCTGAATCTGCTGGCTACACTAGCCTATACAAGCGCTATTCCGCTGCCTCATGCAAAGCGCGATGCACTTGCTGTAGTTCAGCTAAATGTGGTATTAACGCTTAGTGTATTTGCAATAGTGCTGCTAGCACTAGCGTTATTAGGTAGCCATATAATGCAGTGGCTTGATTTGCAGGCACTAGGACCTTGGATATACCTGCTGCCGGTGCTGATGTTATTGTATAATTTCAGCTTGACGATGAGTAGTTGGTACATCCGTACTAAATCGTTTCGCACTCGCACCACTGCTGATGTGGTGATGTCGGTAGTAAGCAGAAGCTTTACACTAGGCTACGGATGGTTTTCTGGTGGGCAAAGCGCTGGTCTAATTTTAGGTGATTCCCTAGGAAAAATAACTTTATTCATAAGCCTGTTGCGTAGTGGATTCCAACAAGAGTTACGAATCTTATGGCGTACATTCTCTTGGCGACGTATCCGGCAAGCGGCCTATCAGTATCGTGAGTTTCCACTATACGTGTTGCCAGGCGGCTACGTAAGCACGCTGTCTAGCCAACTGCCCATATTCATGCTTACTGGTGCTTTTGGGAGTACAGTAGTAGGCTTGTATTCATTTGCCGCCTCATTGCTTGAGATACCTGTATCACTTATCGGTTCGGGCATTGCACCTGTATTCTATCAAAAGGCAGCTGAGGTACACAATGACGAACCAGAGCGACTTAAGGACATTACTCTTAATATCTATTACAAGCTTCTTTATATTGGTTTATTGCCATTAGGCTTCATTACTGTATTTGGGGACATTATTTTCAAAGTGGTATTTGGTTCTCAGTGGGAGATGGCCGGTGTATTCACCGGCTATTTAGGCTACTATTACATCTTCCGGCTCACTGGCCAAGCTACGGGAATGATTTATAATATTCTCCAGCGTCAGCAGTTTGCATTGCTTACTAACCTAATGCTGTTACTTACACGCGGCGCTGGACTAGCAGTGGGCATTTGGATGAAAGATGTAAACATGGCAATGTTGCTATTTGGTGTTGGCAGCCTAGTTAGTACATTTCTTATTGACTTGCATATCCTATATCTGCTAAAATTACCAGTATTGCGCATTGCCTTGCGTACTATACTACTGCTAGCTTCTGCGTTGGGTTTTTTCTACTTAGTTCGATTAGGATTCAATCAGTTGCACCTCCAGATTTTGGACGCATGAGATGCGTATTAAGTTGTGTGCAGTTCCCAGACAATTTTACTTAAAATGTCGATTCCCTACTTCTCTATTGTCATCCCTACCTATAACCGCGAGAGCTTCATAAGCCGCACATTGGCTACAATACAGTCCCAAACGCATACTGATTGGGAGGTGCTTGTCGTAGACGATGGTAGTAAAGACAATACAGCTGATGTAGTAAACCCGTTTCTAACCGATTCAAGGTTTCAATACCTACCCAAGGACAATGCAGAACGCGGCGCTGCACGAAATTATGGTTTTGCTCGAGCTAGGGGCGAATATGTTATCTTTTTAGATTCCGATGACCTATTTCATCCTAAGCACTTAGATACATTATATGCGGCCATTCGAGCTGAACCGGCCGTGCCTAACTTTATTGCTACTAAGTATGAGTTTGACCGTGATGGACAACGTCGGCAAAGTGATCTAAGCGCGTTGCCTGCTGGTCTTCTAAAGTTCGACACTTTTTTGCATGGCAACCCATTAGCTTGTAATGTGTGCGTGCGGCGCAACAATCCCAATTTAAAGCTCTTTGAGGAAGACCGTCGCTACGCGGCTGTGGAAGACTGGCTGTTTCTGCTTGAAAATACCCAGCATGGAGATGCGGTACATTTAATTGATGCCGTGACGCTGACCATGAATGACCATGACCAGCGCTCGATGAGAGCCGACAACCAGGGACTCATTAAGCGATTAGAGTTGGCTGCTGATTGGATGCAACAGCACCTTACCCTGACTTCCGCGCAACGACGACGCTTGCTTGGGCGGGTATACTATCTTTGTGCTATTCATGCCTACGCTGACGGCGACCGGGGAAAGGCGATGCAGTTTGCTCATAAAGCAGCGAAAGGTCTTTCGTTTAGAATAATAGTCATGTTATTGCTGCGTATTACTTTAGGGCCACAGCTAATATCTAAACTAAAGTCCTAGCTATTATTAAATAATGGCTTATCTAGCCCGTTAATTCTGATATGAGAATTTTATTTATTGGTTTCTGGGGATTGGATGACCCATTAACACTTTCTACTACTTTCCCTAATCTACAATTATTAGCTGAGCTTCCGACTATTGAATTAATTCGCTTTGCTACCGTAGAGCGCGATGGGCAGCCCGTGCCAGCATTAAATCTGCCATTTGCGACTACTAAAATTAGTCATCAACCACTGGTTTCCCACCCGCAAAACTCCTTAATCAGGACAAAGCTAGAAGAGTTCTTACGTTTCCCCCGTGAACTAGCCGCTACCATTTTCGAATTAGGTATTGATGTTATCATTGGCCGTGGAGCGATGGCTGGAGCTTTAGCGTATCTCACTTCTAAGCGTACAGGTAAGCCTTTCTACGTGGAGTCATTTGAACCCCACGCAGCTTACATGTTAGAGTCAGGTGTATGGAGTAGATACGACCCACGCTATATTTTTCAGCGTTTTTGGGAGAGCAAGGAAAAAAAATATGCCAAAGGTCTGATGCCTGTGGCCGAAAACTATCGCCGTCAGCTACAACGCGAAGGCTTAGATACAAAGAATATTATCACTGTGCCGTGCCCAGTAAACCTCGTTAGCTTTGCCCCAAATGCGATAACAGGTAAAGCCGCCCGCGACCGTTTAGGCTTCACTAACAAGGCCATTGTAGGTATTTACGTAGGAAAATTTGGGGACATCTACTATGACCAAGAAGCCTTTGAATTATTTCGAGCCGCTGCCGACTACTTTGGTGAGTCCTTCCGATTAATAATTCTTACTCCTAATTCTCTTGTGGAAGTGCAACAAAAACTACGTCAGGTCGGTCTGCGTGAAGAGCACTATTTTGCTACAAGAGCCCCACATAGTGAGGTAGCAAACTATTTGTCGGCTGCCGACTTTGCTTTTGCCCCTATTAAGCCAGCTGATTGTCGACAATACTGCTCACCCGTTAAAGTAGGAGAGTACTGGGCCAGTGGCCTACCCGTGCTACTGACAGAGGGGGTAGGCGACGACAGCGATATTATCAAAGCTGAAGGAGGAGGGGCTATCTTTAATCTGTTACGTCCAGAGTCAGTGCCCCAAGCTCTGGCAGACATTGCTCAACAAATTAAGCAACCAGACTATCGCAAGCAGATTAGGCAGCTTGCTGAGCGACATCGCTCTATTGACTTGTCTCGCAGAGCTTATAATTACTTTTTTGGGACAAAGATCTAAATAAGCTCGTATTAGATTTAATATTAGCGAACTTACTCAGTGTGTACATTTGCATCATAGCCCCAGCTTTACTCTGAATTCTCATTATCTCTCAGCCATGAACAATTCATTTATTGACTACGACCGCCTGCAAGCTCATGCCGACGAGCTAAAAGCTCAATGGAACGACCCTAAAAAACCATTCCGGTATTTAGTATACGATGGTTTCTTTAAGTCCGAAGCAGCAGAGCAGATTCTCGCGGCTTATCCTGATGTGACGACTGGAAATTGGGATGGTACTACTTATATTAACCAGAAAAATAAGTTTGCTCTAACCAAATTCGGAGACGAATACCCATTGTTACAGCAAGTATTTGATGAGTTTAATGGAGAAAGTTTTTTGCATGTAGTAGAAGATATTACCAGCATCCAAGACCTGCTTGGTGATAATGAATTGTTTGGTGGTGGTCTACATCAGTCGGTAACGGGAGCTTTCCTGGATGTACATGTAGATTTTAACTACCACCAGACTACGCGTTACCACCGCCGGATGAACGCCATTGTGTACATGAATAAGGACTGGAAGGATTCCTATAATGGTCATTTAGAATTATGGGATATGAAGACTAAGAAGCAGCTAGAAAATGTTGCTCCTCAGTTTAATCGTTGTGTGATTTTCGAGACAAACGAGGTTTCTTTCCACGGTCACCCCAAGCCTCTTGCCGCTCCTGGCGGAATAACACGGAAGTCACTAGCGGTTTACTATTACACAAAGGATAGGCCAGCAAATGAGATTGCAGGAGAGCATAACACTGTTTATGTAAATACTGAGGGAACAGGTGGCTTATTCAAAAACCTGAAATCCGGGCTCAAAGCTGCTGCGGAACGAGTGAAGAAATAAATAAGCTATATTTTTTGTGCGCCTACCTTGTTTAATTAACAATAGGGTAGGCGCAACCTTTACACGGATGCAGAAGCTCATACGAAACCGAGTTCTCCTGACCATACTGTTAGCTGGGTTTCTAGTTCGCTTGGCTTTCTTGTTAGTTGGCGCTCGGGTATATTACGCTAACAGTCAAGCTAATATTTTCACCAACGGTGACACCCATTCTTATGTACTAGCGTTTACAAACCTGCTGGAACATGGTATATACACCTTTGATTTTCTTGAACCAGATGCTGCCTTTGGTCGCCTGCCCGGATACCCTTTCTTTTATGGCCTCCATTACTTAGTTTTTGGTCCGCAGCACGCAGCAATTGCATTAGCCTGCTCTCAAGTGTTACTCGACACGCTGTCAGTGTTACTGATATTTCTAGCCTTGCGACGCATCTGGCCTACTGCCCATTGGACACCCCTTATAGGAGCCTCACTGTATGCTTTTTACCCTTTTACTATTATTTGGGTAACAATAATTGGCACCGAGACGCTAGCTACATTCCTTATATTATTGTGGCTAAACTATTTGTTGCGCATGCAGTCTACCTTCTTGTACACATTGGGCTTAGGACTATTGATAGCAGTGGCATTTTACGTGCGAGAATACTTGGGCGTGCTACTACCTATCTCAATTGCCTACCTAGCCATTAAGTATTACACAGTAGCTCGCCCGACGTGGTTGGTAACGACATTGCGGATGGCTGCTCTAGTAGGATTAGGGTTTGGATTGCTTTACGTTGCTTGGCCTGTACGCAATTATCTCTCTTACCACCGACTTATTTGGATTAAGCCCCCTACAGCGGGTTACGCCAATTACAACGTTGATTTTGCAAGTTTCCGCTCATGGGTACATTGTTGGACCAATGACGAGCAACTCTGGTTAGATAAAATTGCTAAAGGTACGGGACCCTTTGATTTCCCAGCAGAGGCATTCAACACGCCCGCCGAGCGGCAGCGAGCCAATTATTTGGCAGCTAGGGCGAGACAATGTGGTTCTAGTTTTTATCTATACCGTACTGGTTTGTATGCTTCAGCACAATACCGTAATGTGGCGTTGATGAGGGCTAATCAAGAATATCAAAACAATTGTAACAATGAGATAAGCATTGGGTTTGAGCAGCTTAAGACTGAATTTGTGCGTCAACATCCCGTGCGTTACTGGACCCAAGTACCAGTCCAGAATCTGAGTAAAGCCTTCTTTAAAAGGTCCGCTAATCGCATAAGTTCTGGTGGTGCTAAACAGCTATTAATCAGTGGGCTATTTACTTACCGCACACTATTATTATTGTTAGCAGTGGTTGGTGTTTTGGTCAGTTACCGCCAACGCGACATGCTGCCAGTTGTAGCATATTTTGGTTTTATGTATCTATTCATCAGCTTTGTTATGCGTAATATGGAAATGCGTTACCTATTACAGGCTGATGTAATGAGTCTTATTCCAGCAGCTTCAGCATTAGGCTACTGGTTTGACCGCCGACAGGCCACTGTTTCCCAAAAATCAGAGCTGGCGGGTGCATAGTATTATTGAATGATTAGTATGAGTCCTCTGTTTTCTATTATCAGCCCAGTATATCGAGCTGAAAACTTAATTGATGAATTAGTAAGGCGTATTAAAGCTAGCTTAGTGCCTATAACAGAAAACTACGAGATTATTTTAGTAGACGACCGAGGCCCTGATAATTCCTGGCAGCGCATTGAGGAACAAGCTGCTCGCGACCCGCGTGTGCGTGGCGTACGTCTCTCACGCAATTTTGGTCAGCACAAAGCAATCACAGCGGGTCTAGAATATGCTCGTGGTGAGTGGATAGTAGTAATGGATTGTGACCTGCAAGACCGTCCCGAAGAAATTCCAAATTTGTATGAGTATGCCTGTCACGAAGGATACGATTTGGTGTTTGCCCGTCGTGTCGAACGGCAAGACTCTTGGTTAAAGCGAGCTGGCTCGCGCTGGTTCTATCGGGTGCTGTCGTACTTAACTGAAACTGAGCAGGACCCGACCATCGCTAATTTTGGTATCTACCATCGGAAGGTAGTCGTTGCTGTATTAGCGATGCGCGAGAGTATTCGGTATTTCCCAACAATGGTACGTTGGGTAGGATTTCGGGCTGGTAAGGTAGCAGTAGCTCACGCTGAGCGTCCAGAAGGCAGTAGTAGCTATAATTTACGCCGTTTACTCTATCTAGCGCTCGATATAATTCTAGCATACTCCGACAAACCTTTGCGCTTGACTATCAAGTTGGGATTAAGCATTTCAGCTGTAGCCTTTATGTTTGTCCTTTTTACGTTAACTCGTTATGTATTGGGTCATGATTGGCAGCCAGGCTATGCCAGCGTTATTATCTCTATCTGGTTTTTTGCGGGGTTGGGGCTGTCGGTTCTAGGAATGGTAGGGCTGTACATCGGCAAAACTTTCGAGCAGGTCAAGAATCGACCCATATATGTGGTTGACATCCGAACTGATGAAATCGTAAATCCTAATACATAATGCATATGCTACCCGCTAACGTGCAGCCTTTACCTTGGGATAGCGATTTTCTTGGTTATCCTGTGGCCCGTCTAACTACAGATAACCTCACGCTTAGGGAAGTAAAAGATGCGATTGACGTTGCCAAACAGGCAGGTATTAAACTGCTATATAGCATTGCTGACCCTACCTCAACCGACCTAAACGCGGTTCTGAGGCAACAAGGTGCGTGGCTAGCCGATAGAAAAACAACTTTTGCTATGTCAGCGCGAACAATCGACGTCAAAACTTCGATTTCTAATATTCGCCCTGCCATTGCCCATACGCCACAACTCGAATCGCTAGCTTGGCAAAGTGGCGAATATTCTCGCTTTCGTCTCGACCCCCATTTTGACACTATGCTGTTTCGGCAGCTTTATAGTCACTGGTTGCGTAACTCTCTAAACGGTAATATAGCTAAGCAAGTATTAGCGTGGTATAATGATGAAGGGCAAGAACTAGGGCTACTAACTTTAGGTGAAAAAAACCGGCGGGCCGATATTGGATTGCTAGCAGTGGAGGCAACTGCCCGTGGACAACGTATCGGTCAGCAACTAGTTACTACGGCTCAAGAATGGGCTGTTGGTCAAGGGTATACGGAATTACAGGTAGTGACCCAGGGTAGTAATCGGCCTGCTTGTGCCTTCTATGAAAAGTGTGGCTTCATAGTCTTACATATTGAGAATATTTACCATCTCTGGCTTTCGTAAACAGGCTTTCTCTTTATTCATGAGCTCAGGCAAAGCTTATCTTTGAGTTTTTAAATAGTAATTCATGCTACCTACTATCCCTTTCAACAAGCCCTATCTATCTGGTCCTGAAACGCGCTATATTGAGGAAGCTGTGCGCTCCGGCAAAATTTCTGGAGATGGACTATTCACTAAGCGTTGCCATCAATACTTCGAGCAGCAACTGGGCTTCAAAAAAGTCTTATTGACGACCAGTTGCACTGATGCACTAGAAATGGCAGCTATTCTGCTTAATTTACAGTCTGGAGACGAGGTTATTGTTCCTTCTTATACTTTCGTAAGCACTCCTAACGCCTTTGTGCTGCGCGGAGCTAAAATTGTATTTGCTGACAGCACATTTGAAAATCCAAATATTGATGTAGCTTCACTCGAGAGCTTAATTACGTCCCGCACCCGTGCCATTGTGCCGGTGCACTACGCCGGCATTGCTTGCGATATGGATGTTATTAGAGCTATAGCTGACCGCCACGGACTAGCCATAATTGAGGATGCTGCTCAAGCTATTGATAGCTTTTATAAAGGGCAGCCATTGGGTAGCATAGGTGAGTTGTCTGCTTTTTCATTCCACGAAACTAAAAATATTATTGCGGGTGAAGGAGGCATGTTGGCTATTAATGCTCAACGCTTTTCTAGTCGGGCCGAAATTATTCGAGAAAAAGGTACTAACCGTTCTTCTTTCTTTCGGGGTGAGGTGGACAAATACGGTTGGGTAGATGTAGGGTCAAGTTTTTTGCCTTCCGACATTATCGCTGCTTTCTTATGGGCTCAACTAGAGCACTTGCCTGATATTCAGGCTCGTCGCAAAGCTATTTGGCATCGTTACTACGATGCTTTTGCAGGATTAAAAATACAGGGTATTGGCCTACCTACTATTCCAGCTTACGCCACAAATAATGGTCACATGTTTTACTTGGTGACGCGAAGTCTTGACGAGCGTATGTCGTTAATTGATTTTTTAAAGAGCCGTCAAATACTGCCAGTATTCCATTACTTATCATTACATAAAAGCCCCTTTTATGCTGATAAGCACGACGGTCGAGAGCTACCCTGGTCTGACCATTACACTGATTGCTTAGTTCGTCTACCACTTTACTATGAATTGCACCCCGAGCTGCAGCAGCGTGTAGTAGATGGAGTACTAGAGTTTTATCAACTTCGGGATAGATAGTATTCAATATAAGCGTAGGGCCAGTATTTAAATTACTTGTTTTGTATATAAAAATCCACCTCAATGATAGAACTCAAGCAATTAATAGTTGTATTACTTGGCTAATTTGCGTATGGCCAGCATATTATTTCTAGTACCATATCCGCTCGGTCGGGCGCCTTCGCAACGTTTTCGCTTTGAGCAATACTTGCCTATCCTAACTAAACATGGTCATACTTATCAGCTAAATTCCTTTTTGGATGAAAGTACTTGGCATATTTTGTATAAGCCGGGCCATATAGGGGCTAAAGTTTTGGGAATTCTGCATGGCTTCGTGCAGCGTATAGGCCATGTGTGGGCGGCCCGTAACTATGACATAGTATTTATACACCGCGAAGCGGCACCTATTGGTCCGCCATTATTTGAATGGCTGCTGGCCAAAGTATTACGAAAGCACCTCATATACGACTTCGATGATGCTATTTGGCTTGCCAACACGTCGAAGGCTAACCGACTAGCGGCCGGGCTCAAGTGGCACCAAAAGGTAGCAAGTATTTGCAAATGGTCGTATAAGAATAGCTGTGGTAATACCTACTTGATGGCATATGCTAGGCAGTTCAACCTGCATTCAATAGTGAATCCAACTACTATTGATACTAACCACTTGCACAATCGAGTGCGTGACCAAACTGCTCCTGGCCGTTTAGTAATTGGCTGGACAGGTACCCACTCTACTTTAAAGTATCTTGACCAACTAGTGCCTGTGTTGACTCAACTCGAGGACGAAGGATTAGATTTCGAATTTCGGGTAATCTCAAATCAACCACCTGACTTGCCGGTGCGCTCCATGGTCTTTGTACCATGGCATAAAGATACGGAGATAGACGACCTACTAAAATTCCACGTTGGACTAATGCCTTTAGAAGATGATTTGTGGGCTCAAGGCAAATGTGCTTTTAAGGCCTTACAATATATGGCACTTGGTATTCCGTCACTAGTATCGCCAGTAGGTATGAACACGGAGGTAGTACAACATGGATATAATGGCTACGTATGTACTACGCTTGCTGATTGGGATTATTGCCTGCGTCAACTGCTAAGTAATCCTAGTTTGCGGCAGCAACTTGGCTTTGCAGCGCGTTCCACGGTAGAAGCTCGTTATTCAGTGAATGCTAATCAAGCCAACTTTCTGCAATTATTTAACTAGTAAAGCTATTAACGTTTATTAATTTGAGTCCTAGTACGGCTCCTGTCATCCGCAACGCTCTGTAGAATATATAGTGCGCTTAGGTAGAAAGGAATCAATGGTATTTTATAACGCACAAGTGTACCAAAGTTGGAGCTAGTTATTCCTACAGAGGCTGCGAAGATAAGTGAGAAAATAAAGCTCATGAGTAAAATAGGCGTTCTGCTAATAAGACCTAATGTGGTTCCAACACCAGTGCGCCAGAAAATGCGAAGAGTAAAAATCAGAAAAAACGCAGCCTCTAAAGCTGAAAGTAGCATCACTGGATTGTGAGCTTCCCATAGAAAAGGACGAAACAAAGAAGTTGCAATAGCTTGAGGGGCTAACTTAGCCATACCTCCGATAGTGCCATCTTGTTCGCCTAGATAATAGCCTGACCCCTCTTGCTTGACACTAGTTTCGTACAAGTAGTCGGCAGTAATCTTACTGCGTTCTCCTATTTTATCTACATCAAATCGCTCATCACCTTTAGTAAGGTTCGTCGCTGCGAAAATTGCAATAGCGCCTCCTACAGCAAAAAATAATGGCTTAGCTAACATACGAAGAGTTGCATTCTTAATTCGAGTGCTGTTCTCGTTAAATATCCATAGTAAGGCAGCTGGCAAAAAGCAAAGCAGAATGTATACCTTAATGCGAATAAGCAAGTAAGCTGCTGAAAAGCCAATTAGCAGGCTTTTGATAATATTTTGTTTCTGAATAGTTCCTCGGTAGAAACTATAAAACAACCAACCTAAAGCTCCCATACATAGAGAGTCTTTTAAAACCCCTGAGCCCCAAAAGAATAAGGATGGTACGTAAAACATCGTCCAAGCCAACTCTTTATATACGTGTGGCCTGATCTTAGCCATTGTCATATACAACGCCCAAATGCCGCTGAAGCTAGTGACTGCAAAAAATAAGGCAATAGCTACGTAGCTATTAAGGCAGAACATACCGAAGAATGCAGCAATACGTACTACATAGTATTCAGTGGAATCAACTTGCCAAAATATGCGTGGCGCGTAGGGCGCAAAGGATGGGTCATCACTAGTTGCTGCGAATATCATCTTGAAGCCAGTAGCAAAAGATTGACCGAAAGCAGACTCAATAACTTTTACATGGTAGAGATAATTAAACGTATCACCGCCATGATAATAAAACTGGTAGATAACACCTAGACCAATTGCGCCAATGAATTTGAGTGTGAGAGCTGGGATAAAGAACTGACGAGTGTAGCCATTTGTAACAGCTGGTCGCACCATGTAAGCTAAAAAATAGAAGATAGCTAAATAAAAAGGACCCCAGAAGAGGTCAGATAATTCCATCTGTGGCATGACTGCTTACTTGTATTTGTGCAGCCACGCGCGGGCGTCTTTATACTGCGTTGATTTATGGTCGGCTTTGTCGGCTACTACGGTGTAGTATCGACGAGCAGCCTCTTTATCGTTGGCTTGGTCAGCGAGCTTAGCTAGGCTGGCATTGGCGAACAGGTAGAAGCCACCTTCCGTTTCGCCATTGCTTTCGGCGAAGACGATGCAACGTTGGTAAAAATCTTTGGCCTTGGCTATGTCCTTATACTTGTATTGCATCAGGTAACCTAGGAAGTAACTGGCGTAGCGGCCACTCGAAGCTTCGTAGCCTGGCATACCAGTATTTATCTTTTCTAGGATATCACGACTTACACGCTCGCACTCGGCGAACTGAGCTTGATCGAAACATAGATAAGCGTAGAAGCGCTCAAAGTAGCCGTTGTCCGGGTATTTGCGGGCTAGACCTTGGGCAATAGGAAAGGCAGCGGGCGTTTGGTGCTCCTCATTGTGTAGTATGCGCATGAGGAATACCTTCGCTTCGACACTGGTATAAAAACCGTTGTCAGCGACGCCGCGCAACTGCTGTAGCCCTAACTTCTTATCGCCCTTGGGGAAAAAAAGTAATACCGGCTTGAGTAACGGATAGTTTTCGGGAATCCAGACGGCATAGTAATTAAAGAGTGCTTCCCCAAAAAGGAATTCTGGGCTCAGGCCGTTGGCTTCGCGGCTTTTTTGTAGGTAGTTAAGCGCCCGCTTACTGCTAACGGTGGCTTTGCGCCAGTTATGGCGCTCGGCATTAAGGCGAGCGTCGAAGCCATTGGCGGCTGACAGGAAGAAATAGGCTTCGTAATTGCGGGGGTCAGCCTTAGCTAGCTGCTCGCTGTAGGTGTTGGCCGTATCCATGTACGCGTAAAATATCTTGTCGTACTGCTTCGTCTGGAAGTTAGTCGGCATGATTTTCCACCACGTGCTCAAGCCCAGCAAGAAGTACGGCATGGGATGATGCGGGTAGCGGCGGCGCAGCGAACGAAATTGCTTTTCAGCCTTATCGTACTTGAAATTGTAAAGGTTTTGCACTGCCCCATCTAGCTCCAGCTGAATGTCTTTGTCGAGCAGCAGCCAGCCTTTAGTGTCCGTATTGGGCAGCACATCTACATTGCTTAGCTCGACGTTGCGAATAGCTGAATTTTGTTCGGCGGGCCGCCGCTTGGTAGTATCGGCAGGTCTTTGTTGGGCGTGGCTTCGTAGTACTGTGCTGAGCAGAAGCAGCAACGAAAACAAGCGCAAAAGCCGAAACAGAGCAGGCATAGAAACAGAAGAAGCGACAAAATGCCGCCGGGCCGTGGGTGGAAGATGAGCTCCGGCTAGGCGAAAGTACGGCGGCAAACCTAGCTTTGATTGGTTTTTAGGGTTATACATGCCTATGCACTTGTTGCAAACACTCTGCCGAATACCGGCGCCCGCTGGTGAGGAAGCTACGCTCACTCGCTTCATCCTTGACTATGTGCGGCAGCATGGCCCGGCTTGGCGGCAGCCACCTCAGATTATTCACGACGAAGCCCGGTTTCAGGACTGTATACTGCTGGTGTTTGGGCAGCCGCGCACGGCGGTATTTGCCCACCTCGACAGCATCGGCTTCACGGTGCGCTATGGGCGCGGGCTGGTGCCTATTGGCGGGCCAGAGGCAAAAACTGGCTATCGGTTGGTCGGACGCGATTCGCAAGGGGACATTGAGTGTACGCTGACGGTAAATGAGGAAACCGAAGCCCTAGGCTATGAGTTCAGCCGCGATATAGAGCGCGGTACTAGCCTCACATTTGCTTGCGACTTTCGTGAAACTGACACTACCGTGCAAAGCTGCTACCTCGATAACCGCCTAGGGGTATGGAATGCTCTGCAGCTGGCCGAGACGCTCGAACACGGTATTATTGCTTTTTCGTGCTGGGAAGAGCATGGCGGCGGCTCAGTGCCCTACCTAGCCCGTTATATCTACGAGACATACGGTGTGCGGCAGGCACTAATCTCGGATATTACGTGGGTAACAGAAGGAGTACGGATGGGAGATGGCTGCGTCATTTCGCTGCGCGATTCACTTATTCCGCGCCGTAGCTTCGTCGAGCGCATCCGGCGCATTGCCGCGGCAAGTGGAGTGCCGCACCAGTTGGAGGTAGAGGGCTCGGGCGGCTCAGATGCCAAGGATTTGCAGCGTAGTGATATGCCCTGGGACTGGTGCTTTGTGGGCGCTCCTGAGGCAGAGGTTCACTCGCCTGATGAGCTGGTTGATAAGGACGACATTAAGAGCATGCTGCAGCTATATCAGGTGCTATTGCGTGAGCTCTAGAGCCCGTAAGGCGGCAAATTAACCTTTAAGCGAGTTTCTAGTGCCTAGAAAAGCACTGACATGTATTCTATGGTACCAACACCTATGCCGCCAGCACTACCTGATTTATCTATTGTAGTACCGCTCTATAATGAGGAGGCCAACATAAATGTGCTATACCAGCGTTTGAAAGCAGTAATTGGTGCCATGGGCATAAGCTATCAGTTTGTGTTTATTAATGATGGTTCGCGCGACCGTACGCTGGCCTTGGTACACGAGCTAAGCCGCCAGGACCCTTATGTAGGTTACATCGACCTGAGTCGCAACTTTGGCCATCAGATTGCCGTCACGGCCGGCCTGGATATATGCACTGGCGCGGCTGTTGTTATTATCGATGCAGATTTGCAGGACCCTCCCGAGTTGATTCCGCAGCTCTATGATAAGCTGCTGACAGGTTATGAGGTAGTATACGCCAAGCGCCTGTCGCGGCCCGGTGAAAATGCTGCCAAGCTACTCACTGCCAAACTATTCTATCGTGGGCTGGCGTCTATTACCAATGTGTCAATTCCGGTCGATACGGGCGATTTTCGAATTATCTCCCGCAAAGTGGTAGAGGCATTGAAGCTTATGCCTGAGCAAAATAAGTTTTTGCGCGGCCAGATATCCTGGATTGGCTTTCGGCAGACTTTTGTGGAGTACGACCGCGCCCAGCGTGCTGGGGGCGAAACGGGCTATACCTACGGCAAGATGCTGCGGCTGGCGATTGATGGCATCACGGCATTCTCCGACTTTCCGCTTAAGCTGGCTTCTCTCAGCGGGTTTGTGGTGTCAGGCATTGCCTTTTTGGTGATGCTCTATACGCTGTATGCCCGCTTCGTCACACACGACTACCAGCCTGGCTGGGCGTCGCTCATGATAAGTATCTTGTTTCTAGGTGGTGTACAGCTAATTGCCATTGGTATCATTGGCGAATATATAGGGCGGCTATCGGCCAACGTGCGCCAGCGCCCCTTATACTTGATTGCGGATACCAATATGCCCTCACAGGCGACATATAGCGGCGGCCCCACCGCTGCTTCGGCGGCGCATTAAGCGAAGGCACCTAGGGCAACGCAAGGGCTAGTTGAGTGAGAAAGGGTGACAAATGCAGGGGTACATAGTTGTAGCAAATCCGCTTACATTTACCACGCTAACTTCTTCCCACTCAACTGACTCAGCTTATGCCTGCTGTCCTCTACGCCGTGCCTGTACTGGGCCTGCTGGCGCTCTTATATACCTGGCTGCGGGCGGGCTGGGTAGCTCGTCAAGATGCTGGCGATGCCAAGATGCAAACCATTGCTGGCTACATTGCTGATGGGGCCATCGCCTTCTTGCGGGCCGAGTATAAAGTGCTGGCGCTATTTGCGCTTATTGCCTCAGTTTTTTTGGGGTACCTAGGCTTTACGGGTGAGAAATCGAGTCCGGTTATTATTGTTGCGTTTCTGATTGGGGCAGTGTTCTCAGCCACAGCGGGCTTCATTGGGATGAAAATCGCCACCAAAGCCAACGTGCGCACTGCCCAGGCGGCGCGCACATCGCTAAGTCAGGCACTGAACGTATCATTTTCGGGCGGTTCGGTGATGGGGATGGGCGTGGCGGGCCTGGCGGTACTGGGCCTAGGGACCTTATTTATCGCGTTTTATCAGCTGTTTGTGGTGCGCCTGCATGGTACAGCCAGCGGCGTGGAGATGGAAAAGGCACTGGAAGTACTCACTGGCTTTTCCCTAGGTGCCGAAAGCATTGCTCTTTTTGCGCGTGTGGGAGGCGGCATCTACACCAAGGCTGCCGATGTAGGGGCCGACCTCGTGGGCAAAGTGGAGGCTGGCATTCCGGAAGACGACCCCCGCAACCCAGCTACCATTGCCGACAATGTGGGCGATAACGTAGGGGACGTAGCCGGTATGGGGGCCGACTTATTTGGGTCGTATGTAGCGACTATTTTGGCCACTATGGTACTGGGGCGCGAAGTGCACCTAGGCAACCCTGACCAATTTGGCGGGCTGTCGCCCATCTTGCTGCCAATGGCCATAGCTGGCCTAGGTATTGTGGCCTCGCTGGTGGGCATCTGGTTGGTGCGAGTGAAGGAGGGGGGCAATGTGCAGGCCGCGCTCAACTTTGGTAATTACGCCTCGGTGCTAGTGTCGGCGGTATTTTCTTACCTACTAATAAAGTGGTTGTTGCCGGTTGGTGATATCACCGTGCGCGGCTTCACCTTCGATGCTAACCACGTGTTCTATGCTGTGGTAGTGGGCTTGGCGGTGGGTACGCTCATGAGCATCATCACCGAGTACTACACAGCTATGGGCAAGCGCCCGGTGCTGAGCATTGTGCAGCAAAGCAGTACAGGCCACGCCACTACCGTAATAGGGGGGCTGGCCGTCGGCATGGAAAGCACGGTGCTGCCCATCTTGGTGCTGGCGGCGGGGATTGTGCTAAGCTATGAGGCAGCTGGCCTGTATGGTGTAGCTATCGCGGCGGCTGGCATGATGGCCACTACCGCCATGCAACTCGCCATTGATGCCTTTGGTCCCATTGCCGACAACGCGGGTGGCATTGCCGAAATGAGTGAGCTACCCAAAGAAGTACGCGAGCGCACCGATATTCTCGATGCGGTGGGCAACACCACGGCAGCTACTGGCAAAGGCTTTGCCATTGCTTCCGCGGCCCTTACCTCGCTGGCCCTATTTGCGGCCTTTATGGGCACAGCCCACATCGATACCATTGATATTTCGAATGCGCGCGTATTGGCCGGCTTGTTTGTAGGGGCCATGATACCGTTTATCTTCTCGGCGCTGGCTATTTCGGCCGTGGGCCGAGCTGCGATGGCGATGGTGCAGGAAGTGCGGCGGCAGTTTCGTGAGATTCCGGGCATTATGGAAGGCACCGGGCGGCCCGAGTACGAGAAGTGCGTTGCCATCAGTACGCAGGCGGCCATTCGCGAAATGGTGCTACCAGGTGCTATTGCACTGCTTACGCCTATCGCAGTTGGCTTTTTGTTTGGGCCCGAAGTCCTAGGGGGGACTTTGGCCGGCGTCACGGTGAGTGGGGTACTCATGGCCATGTTTCAGAGTAATGCCGGGGGGGCATGGGACAATGCCAAAAAGTCGTTTGAAAAAGGCGTTATGGTCGATGGCAAAATGGAGTTTAAAGGCTCCGAAGCTCATAAGGCCTCCGTCACGGGCGACACTGTAGGCGACCCCTTCAAAGACACGAGTGGCCCGAGCATGAATATTCTCATCAAACTTATGAGTATCGTGTCGCTAGTGATTGCCCCGCACATTGCCCGCGTAGGTGATACCCGCGGCGTGGCCCCCATGCACTTACCCGACAGCCTAGAGCTAAGGCAACCTAGGGTGCGCTTTGTGCAGCAAGCCGTGCCGGTCGTTGAGGCAGCTTTGCACATCGTCTGGCAGCGGGGGCACTAGCAAAGCGGGTACGCGCAGCCAAGCAAACCTAGGGGAAATTTGGTCCCCCCAATTCTGCATTCCGCATTCAGCGTACCTTTGCACCCCAAACGGCCGCTCGGGCCGCTTCTTAGCGCATGGGTCAACCCCTTATTACCCTTCACGACAAGGCTTTCCGGCCTTATTTGTCGGCCGCCGAAATCGCCGTAGCTATCGACCAGGTAGCCGCTCGCCTCAACGCCGACTACGCTGGCCGTCGCCCACTGTTTGTGGTAGTGCTCACCGGCGGGTTTATGTTCGCCACCGACCTGCTAAAGCGGTTTACGGGCGACTGCGAGATTGTCTTTATCCGCGTGGCATCCTACGAGGGCACAGACAGCACCGGCCACGTGCAAGAAATCATGGGCCTGCGCGAAGACGTGAAGGGCCGCGATATTATTCTGGTCGAAGACATCGTGGATACGGGTACTACGCTGCACCACTTGCTTCCTACGTTGGAGGCCAACAAGCCTGCTTCCATTGAGATAGCGGCGATGTTTTACAAGCCAGCCAGTTTGCGTTATCCCTTGGCGCTAAACTATATGGCCATGGAAATTCCGAACGACTTCGTCGTAGGGTATGGCCTCGACTACGACGGCCTAGGCCGCAACCTGCCCGACGTGTACGTGGCAGCATAGCTGTATTTTCGTAGTCAAGCTTACTTTACTCCCCGCCTCGGCGCCTCGCCTTACTACCGTTCTATTATGCTCAACATTGTTCTATTCGGCCCGCCCGGTGCGGGCAAAGGCACGCAAAGCCAAAAGCTTATTGCCCAGTACAACCTCGTGCACTTGAGCACCGGCGACCTGTTGCGGGCTCAGATTGCCGAAGGCACCGAACTCGGTCTGAAAGCTAAAAAGCTGATGGATGAGGGCCTACTTGTACCCGATGAGGTTGTGATTGGTATGATAGGCTATGCGCTGAGCAAGAACCAGCAAGCCGCGGGCTTCATTTTTGATGGCTTCCCGCGCACGGTGGCGCAAGCTGAGAGCCTCGACCAGCTACTAACCCAGCACAACACGCAGGTAGCTTGCATGGTGGCCCTTGAAGTGGGGGAGGAGGAGCTAGTAAAACGCCTGCTAGAGCGCGGCAAAACCAGCGGCCGCGTCGATGACCAGGACGAAACCAAAATCCGCCGCCGCGTAACGGTATACAACACCGAAACTGCGCAAGTGGCTGGTTACTACGACCTGCAAAAGAAGTTTCACTCGCTCAACGGCATTGGGGAGATTGAGCAGATTTTTAAGCAAATCTGCAGTATTATCGACCAGCACCAGCCTGCCAAAACCGAATCGCCAGCCGCAGCTATCCGCGAGGTGAAAGCCTAGGCTTCGCTAGTTATGAGTTAAAAAAATTATGAGTTATGAGTTTCGGGCGCTCGGCTCGAAACTCATAACTCATTTACGTTAAGCCCCTGGCTATCGTGCACCAACTCATAACTCATAAATTTTTAACTCATACCTACTACCGTGGCTAACAACAACTTCATCGACTACGTCAAAATTACCTGCCGCTCGGGCAAAGGTGGCGCGGGTTCGCACCACTTCTTTCGGGCCAAGGGTTTGCCAAACGGTGGCCCCGATGGCGGCGATGGCGGCCGCGGCGGCCATATCATTCTCGAAGGCAGCTCACAGCTCTGGACGCTGCTGCACCTACAGTACCGCAAGCACCTCTTTGCCCAAGATGGCGAGGGTGGTGGCGAGAACCTGCGCACGGGCGCCCAGGGAGAGGACATTGTGATTCAGGTGCCCCTAGGTACTGTGGCCCGCGATGCGGAGACCGGTGAGGTAAAGCTCGAAATAACGGAGCACGGCCAGCGCCTTATCCTCACGCCCGGCGGGCGCGGGGGCCTTGGCAACGACCACTTCAAATCGGCTACCAACCAAGCGCCGCAGTATGCGCAGCCCGGCGGCCCGGCCATCGAGGAGCAGGTTATTCTAGAGTTGAAGCTACTCGCCGATGTGGGCCTCGTAGGCTTCCCCAATGCGGGCAAAAGCACGTTGCTCTCGGTAGTATCGGCAGCCAAGCCTAAGATTGCGGATTACGCTTTCACGACACTGGTGCCTAACCTAGGCGTAGTGGCGTACCGCGATTACAAGTCGTTTGTGATGGCCGATATCCCGGGCATTATCGAGGGGGCAGCCGAGGGGCGGGGATTGGGTACGCGCTTTCTGCGTCACATCGAGCGCAACTCTATGCTGCTCTTTATGATAAGCTGCGACAGCAAAGATATCGCGGCCGAATACGCCATTTTGCTAGGCGAGCTAGAGCAGTACAACCCCGAGCTGCTGGACAAAAAGCGACTGCTGGCCATTACTAAATCCGATATGCTGGATGAGGAGTTGGAAGCTGATATTCTAGCCTCGCTACCAGCCGATTTGCCACCTACGGTGTTCATTTCTAGCCTCACAAACAAGAATATTCAGCAACTGAAGGATATGATTTGGAAGGCATTGCACGAGTAGGTCATTGGGTGCTTTGTGTCAACTTGTCACGCTTGCCAGCTTTGGCAAACTCCTTGCGCCTAACCTGCTGCCCCTATGGCAACTCCCTTCTCTAGCCGATTCCGCCATTTTTTTCAGAAAATGACCGACGATAAACATATGAATCCCGACGACCAGCCCCTGACTGACAGCACCGCCGAGCACATCGCCGACGAGCAAGACCTCACCACTGACGCTGCTGCGCCCGAAGCTGGTGCTTCGCAGGGAGCCAACCGTGTTGAGGCCGAACTGGCCGACCTCAAAGACAAATACCTGCGCCTGGCTGCCGAGTTTGAAAACTACAAGCGCCGCACCGCGAAGGAGCGCATCGACCTTTTCAAAACCGCCAACCAAGAGCTGATGGTAGCATTGCTACCAGTGCTCGACGATTTTGACCGTGCTCGCCAGCACACGCAAGGTGCTACTGACCCAGCTGCTCTGCAAAACGCGCTAGATATTACGTACAATAAGCTCAACAAAACTTTGGAGCAGAAGGGCCTGGCCCCGATGAATGCCAAAGGGGGCGACTTCGACGCTGAATTGCACGAGGCCATCACACAAATTCCGGCGCCGAGCGACGATTTGCGTGGCAAGATTGTTGAAGAGATTGAAAGAGGCTACTATCTGGGCGATAAGGTTATTCGCCACGCTAAAGTGATTTTAGGTCAGTAATTAGTTATTCTGTCATGCTGGGCTTGCAAAGCAGCCGGGCTGGCTCGTTGAGGTAGTAACTTTAACGTTTGCTAGCAGCTGAGATGCTTTGCAAATCAGCATGACAGACGTTTTTTAATACGACAATGGCAACCGTAAAGCGCGATTATTACGAAGTATTAGGGGTGGCAAAAAATGCGGAAGGCGACGTGATTAAGTCGGCTTACCGCAAGATGGCTATCAAATACCACCCGGATAAAAACCCCGACGACCCTACGGCCGAGGACAAGTTTAAGGAAGCTGCTGAGGCCTACGAAGTGCTGAGCGATGCTGACAAGCGTGCGCGCTACGACCGGTTTGGCCACCAGGGCGTGGGTGGTGCCAGCGGCGGTGGGCCCAATATGGAGGACATCTTCTCGCAGTTCGGTGACATCTTCGGTGGTGGCGGCGGCTTCGAAGGCTTTTTTGGGGGCGGGCAGCGCGGTGGCCGTCGCGTAAAGAAAGGCTCCAACCTACGCATCAAGCTTAAGCTCGACCTAGAGGAAGTTGCTAACGGTGTAGAAAAGAAAATTAAAGTAAAGCGCTACGTAGCCTGCCCTCCTTGCAGCGGCACCGGCGCCAAAAACGGCACTGAGCTAAAAACCTGCCCTACCTGCCAAGGCCAGGGCCAGACTAAGAAAGTAGTGAACACGATGCTCGGCCAGATGGTGAGCGCCAGCACGTGCCCTACTTGCCACGGCGAAGGCAAAACCATTTCGACGACGTGCGACGTCTGCAAAGGCGAAGGCCGCCAGCTTAATGAGGAAGTAATTCCGATTAACATTCCGGCTGGTGTAGCCAACGATATGCAGCTGAGCATGAGCGGCAAAGGCAACTACCCCGAGCGCGGCGGTGTGCCCGGCGACCTACTCATTCAAATTGAAGAAGAGCCGCACGAATTCCTCAAGCGCGATGGCAACAACATCATGTTTGAGCAGTACATCAGCTTCGTAGATGCGGCCCTAGGTACCAACCTGGAGGTGCCAACTATCGAAGGCAAGGTGAAAATCAAAGTTGATGCAGGTACCCAGCCCGGCAAGATTTTGCGCCTGCGTGGCAAGGGCATTAAGGACCTGAACGGTTACGGCCGTGGCGACCAGCTGATTCATCTTAATGTGTGGACACCTAAGAACGTAAGCAACCAAGAGCGTGAGCTGCTGGAGAAGCTGCGCGATTCGGATAATTTCACGCCGCACCCCGGTAAGAATGAGAAGGGCTTCTTCGAGAAGGTTAAAGAATACTTCCAATAAATCGCTGATTTAACGGATGGCGAAGGCTCGCCTGCTCAAGCAGGCTGACTAAACAGGTAAGTAATTGTAAATGTGAGAAAGGCCGCCCTAATGGGTGGCCTTTTTTTGTGTTGCCGCTGGCCTAGTCAGCCTGCTTGAGCAGGCGTGTCTACACTATCTGTTAAATCAGTTAAATCTGCAGTGTAATGCGGCGCAGCCTTCGGCGAATAACTTCCCGAAACCTTTACCCCGCATGAGCGCTGTCCCGTCTGCCGATTTTTTGGCTGCCTTGCATGAGTACCAGCCGCTGGTGCGCCGCGTGTGCCGGCTCTACTGCCAGGATGCCGACGACCGGCAGGATTTGTTTCAGGAAATAGTCTTGCAGCTGTGGCGGGCCTGGCCGCGCTACGTGCCGCATCCCGATGCTAAGCTCAGCACCTGGCTCTACCGCATTGCCCTAAACGTTGCCATCTCAAACTTGCGGCAGCGTACCCGCCGCCCCGCCTCAGTAGGGCTCGAAGATGACGCAGCCCAGTACCTAGCCCAGGCTACCGAAGGCAGCGCCTACGAGCCCGAAGAAATGGCGGCGCTCTACACAGCCATCAATCGGCTGTCTGACGTGGATAAGGCCTTTGTCCTGCTTTACCTGGAGGACCGCCCCTACGAGGAGATGGCCGACATCCTAGGTATCACTCAAAACAATGTGCGGGTGAAAATGCACCGAGTACAAGAAAAGCTGCGCAAGCTGCTCGTTCATACGTAATATTTTAGCTGATATCTCTTTATGGAACTCAATGACCTGCGCCGTCACTGGCAGCAGCCCGAGCCGGACGCTGCTGCGATTAGTGCTGCCCAGCTCCGCGAACTACTGGCTCGCCAGCGCGGCGGCCTGGTAGATAAAATGCGCCGCAATGCCCGCTTGGAAATGGCCCTGGCCATAGTGTTTGCTGGGCTGATGCTGGCAGGGTTGACCCGGACGCACGAAATAGTAGTTCGGCTTTGCGCGGTCTTCTCACTGATACTAATGCTGGTGCTGGTCTACTACTACTACCGGCTGCTGGCTATGCTGCGCCAAATAGCCGAGCCTGGCAGCAGCGTGCGAAACCACTTGGTGCAGCTATGCGCCGGGCTGCGGCGAATGTTCCACTTCAATTATAGGCTTACCTTGTGGGTGCTGCCTTACATGATACTGCTCATTTACGGGTTTTTTACGGGGCGGCTGCTGGCTGGCAAGGCCACCTACACCTGGCAGACCTGGGCAATGGCGGGTGGCATATTGCTAGTGGTGGGGGCGGTGCTGCAAGTAGGCATTGTGCATGTTACGCGCTGGTATATGCAGCGCCTCTATGGCCAGCACCTAGACCGCCTCGAAAGCCAATTGCATGAGCTGGAAGAAAGCGCGGGCCCTAGGTCAACCGCAGACAGCTAGCCTTTCGGAGGTGTTTTTTGATGGTTGAAGGCTGTTTGGCCTCGCTTGGCGACCTAGAGTGGCCGCCCATTATCCTAGGCTACTACTTTTACCCCACGTTTTCCCATATCCTTTTTTCATGCCACAATCTACCGCTGCTCCCATCCTGGAGGTGCGCAACGTGCGCAAGCAGTACGCCGCGCACACCGCCCTCGACGGCGTGAGCCTGGCCGTGCCCGAGCAAAGCATCTTTGGTCTGCTCGGGCCCAACGGCGCAGGCAAAACCTCGCTCATCCGCATTATTACCCAAATAACGGGGGCCGACTCAGGCGAGGTGTTTTTTCGAGGCCAGAAGCTCAACCCCAGTCACATCGGTGACATTGGCTACCTGCCTGAAGAGCGCGGCCTCTACAAGAAAATGAAGGTGGGCGAGCAGCTCATTTACCTGGCTCAACTGCGCGGCTTGAGCCGGGCCGATGCCGTGGCGCGCATCAAGAAATGGCTGGACCGCTTTGATATTAAAGCTTGGTCGGAGAAAAATGTGGAGGACTTGAGCAAGGGCATGCAGCAGAAGGTGCAGTTTGTGGCTACGGTGCTGCACGAGCCCAAACTGATTATCCTAGACGAGCCGTTTTCAGGCTTCGACCCCATCAATGCCAATCTTATCAAGGACGAGATTCTGCGCCTCAAGCAGGAAGGAGCAGCCATCATTTTTTCGACCCACCGCATGGAGTCGGTAGAGGAAATGTGCGACAGCATCGCGCTTATCAACCGCTCGCGCAAGGTGCTCGATGGACCCGTGATGGCCATTCGCAACCAGTTTAAGAACAATACCTACGAGGTAGAAGGCCTAGGTAAGCTGCTGGTGGTGCACCCCGACTTTGAAGTGGTGGAGCAACGCGAGCGCGAAAATGACTACTTCTACGCCCGCATTCAGCTGCATGCCGGCACCACGCCCAACGATTTGCTGCGCTTCCTCATCGGGCAAGTGCAGGTGCAGGCGTTCCGCGAACATATACCGAGCATCAACGACATTTTTATCCGGCGTGTGCGCGAAACCATGCCCGAAACGCTAAACGAAACCGCTAACGCTCTTCTGTAACCCCATGGCTTCTAAATTTTTACTTGTTGCCCAGCGTGAGTACCTGACGCGGGTGCGTAAGCGGGCGTTTGTGGTGCTTACGCTGCTAGTACCGTTCATCATTGCGGGTTTCGGGGTGCTGGTAGGCAAGCTGGCACTCTCGGATGAGGGCGCCGAAATTGTGGATGTGCGCGATGTGAGCGGCCTAGGTATCGGCACTAAGCTGGCGCAGCTCTCTACGCCTCAGCTCCAGTTTTTGCCGGTGGTGGGCTCATTACCCGAGGCCAAGCAGGGCTTCCAGAAAGACAAGCACGCTGGCCTGCTCTACCTGCCCGAAGGCCTCGACGTGCAAGACCCCAAGGGCGTGCAGTTTTTTGGGAGCGGCAACGTCAGCATGAGTAAGGAGGTGCGGGTGAAAAATGCACTCAATGAAGCCTTTACTGAACTGAAGATGCAGCGCTCGGGCCTCAACCAAACCCAACTTGACCAGCTACGGGCCAAGGTGCCGCTAAGCTCGGTGAGCGTGGACGAGAAAGGCCAAGAGAAAAACAGTAATTCGGGCGTGACGACGGGTATCGCCTCGGTGCTGGCAGTGCTCATCTACTTTTTCATCTTTCTCTACGGCGTGCAGATTATGCGTGGGGTAGGGGAGGAAAAGTCGAGCCGCGTCATGGAAGTAATGCTTTCTGCCGTGAAGCCGTTTGACCTGATGATGGGTAAAATCATGGGAATTGCGGCAGTGGGGCTCACCCAGTTTTTGCTGTGGGGATTGCTGTCGTGGGGCGCCACGGCAGTAGTAGTGCCGCTACTGATGCAAAACGAGCTAGGTAAGGCCAAAACCGAAGTGGCCGCTACCACTTCTAGTGCTACCGCAGCAGACGCTACCGTGGCTGACCAAGCCGCTGCCTCGGCCGACCAGATGAACCCGGCCAAGCGCGCTAACGTGATAGGCGATGCGTTTGAAAAAGCAGGCAAGCTGAATATCCCCATCTGGACTATCGTCTTCGGGTTCATTGCCTATTTCCTAGGGGGGTACTTGCTCTACGGGGCACTCTTTGGAGCAGTGGGCGCGGCCGTAGACGACCAGACCGATACGCAGCAGTTCATGTTCCCCATCACGATGCCACTCATACTGAGCTACGTGCTGGGCTTCTCAGTCATCTTGCGCAACCCCGACGGGCCGGTGGCCTTCTGGATGTCGATGATACCCTTTACCTCGCCGGTGGCCATGGTTATTCGGCTGCCATTTGGCGTGCCGACCTGGCAACTAGCGCTCTCCATCGGGTTGCTCATCCTCGGGTTTGTGGGCACGGTGTGGGTTGCCTCGCGCATCTACCGGGTCGGCATTCTGATGTACGGCAAAAAGGTGACCTACCGTGAGCTATCAAAATGGATGTTCTACAAGGGATAGACCGTTCGACTCTATTAAAAAAGCCCGGCTGCTTGAGCAGCCGGGCTTTTTTTAGTGGTTATCAAGGCAAGGGCAACCTAGCTTTCGTGGTAGCTCACTAGGTCGTCGATAGGCGAGCGAATGATTTTGCCGACCTGCATGCCATGGCTGTTGGCCACTTGCGTGAGGGCATCACGGAAGTTATAGCCTACCGAGCCAATGCAGTTGAAGGTGAGCTCTTGGTAGCCAGGGTAGTGCAGCACAATGTTTTGGAAGAATGCCTCAAACGCTTCTACTACGATTTGGCGGCAGTAGCTCACATTGTTGTGGTCGTAGGCAAACTTAGCAAAGCTGGCCAAAAAGCGGTTCGGCAGCGGCTTATTATAAAGCTGGTCAATGATGTCATTGCGCGAGCCTAGGTTATATTCCTTTTTGAGCGCTTCGCCTAGGCCATCGGGCAGCAGGCCGCGCAAGTAGTCGCGCAGCAAGCGCTTGCCCAAAAACGAGCCGCTACCTTCATCACCCAAGAAATAGCCCAGCGAATCCACATTGTAGGTGATTTTCTCGCCGTCGTAGATGCACGAATTAGTGCCGGTGCCTAGGATAGCTGCAAAGCCTGGCTTGTGGCCCAGCAGGGCGCGGGCGGCGGCCAGCAAGTCTTCCGTTACCTCCACGCGGTTAGCGTTGGCGAATATCTGACGCATGGCGGTGGCAATAACTTCGGCCTTCGCTGCGCTCGATACGCCAGCACCGTAAAAGTAGATTTCGCGTACTTCGGCGCGGTTCATGTCGTCGGGCAGGTCTTTGTCGAGCGAAGCTATGATGAAGGCTGTGTCTACAAAGTCAGGGTTATACCCCTGGGTGTTGAAGTACACGCGCTGGCCCTCGTCGGAAAGTAAGCACCAGTTGGTTTTGGTCGAGCCGCCGTCGGCAATGAGTATCATCAGGTAAGTGGGTGAACGGGTGAGAGATTAAAAATCGCCACTGCGAAGAGACACAGCAAAGCAGCCTTTCTTTTACGGGCGGCAAACAGTTGCCAGCGTAAAGGAAAGGGTGCCTTATAGTTCCTCTCCACAGTGCCAATGCTAAAGCAATGAAACTGCAAAGAACTACTTTATTAATGAAAATTCCTTACGCGTGCAATGCCGAAGGTAGCAGGTCAATCCAGCCGTCTTCGCTTACTACCACGGCTAAGCACGGATAAGGCGACGAACTCGTGTAGCGCACGGCCGAGTTGTAGCGGGCACCACGGCTGCTATCACCCTTTTCGGTGGCCTGCCCGTCCAAGATTACCCCAATGGCGTAGCACGTGCCATTGGGCTCGATGAGTACTGCGCCGTCGATGCTGCTGGCTTGGCGCAGCACGGGTGTGGTCATTACCCTAGGTACTACCCGGAAGCACTGGCGGCGCAGGCGCTCGGCCTCGGGCTTGGCGCCGGTGCTGATGCAGAGCATGGTGCCGTGGCTCTGGTTGGAAGCTTCGAGCGCTAATTCCCAGAGAAAAGAAATTTCCTCCGTTGACAAATCGGGGAAAACCTGATGAGCTACGCGGGCAAAGTTGTCGGCCTGCACCTTGCTTTGGGGCAGGCGCGGCGTGTTGCTGACCACCCGCATGAGCGTGTGGCCGCCATGGCGCAGCTCCCAGCCGTAGTGATTGGTAAACTGCACGGTGGCCAGCGGTTCGTACTTCTCATCATCTTCCTCCACCATGTAGCCTAGGCCAAATACGTGCGACGCATCCGACACCAAGCCGGTGCGTCCTTCGGTCAGTTCTAGCAGCTTACGGATGGAGCGGTGGTCGCGCAGGGGCACTGGGGCCTCTAGCGTCAGCACGGGCACAATGGCCGCGTGCTGGCGGCGGGCCAGCAGCATAGTGCCTTGGCCCTCACCGCCCTCGTGGCGCAGGGCCGCGATACCTAGGCAGGCGTCGTAGAGGCCGTGGGCACTGCCCGGCGAGATGCGTAGCATGAGGCGGCGCCCCGCCCCGCGTAGCACCTCGTTGTAGTCGCGGTCGAGCACTGGTTGCTCATTGTCAGCCGTATCGGCTTCGCGCAGGGCACGGGTACACTCGTGTAAAAACTCTAGTACTGCTGCGTGGGGCAGCGACCCTGGCCGCGTGGAGGTAGCCTTGCCCGGCAGCGTGTAGTAGGCGTTGTAAGGAGCCGCAGCCAGCTGCACCACTAGCACCACTAGGTAGCCATTGAGGCTAAGTGGGGTGGAGCAAAAGGAGCGGCGGTCTTCCTGGCGGCTTTCTACCAGTTCGAGCAGGGTTTGCTCGGTGGCACGGCACACCAGCTCGTACCAGTGCTGCTTTTCCATGCGGTCGTGGTCCTGCGGGTGCAGGTGGTACACACTATCGCGAGGGCCAGCATCTACTTCAAACGTAGCGGCTAGGGTCTTGATACCCGCAAAATCGGCGGGGTCGTAGCGTAGAGTAGGGGGCTCTACCACCACGCTGTGCGGGTCGTTTTCTTCGCGGCCCGAAGCCAGGCCCAGCAAAAAAACTTCTGGCCGCAAATTGCGGTCGAGCAGATTAAAAATGCCTTCGGCAAACAGCTGCGCCGAGACGCGAAATAGGCTTTGGTGTTCCCACATAGGGGGCAGAAAAGAAGCGGGGGGGCGAACCGGCGGTGGGGCGGGCGGAGAAGCAGTCATGATACCAATAGCATCCAAGTAGAACTCCTACGTAAAATTGGACTAAACAGTAATCCACAGACCCCCTCTTACACCGAAAGTGCGTAAAAAATCGTATCTTCGGGGTAGAAGTCGCGGGCTTAGGCGACTCGTTTTTCACCTCCCATCCTGCTCAGCCTATGCTCTTTGTCGACATGCTCCTGGTCATGGTGGTGGCCATTTCCTTTATTCCTATAATGACGGGCTACTGCGCCGCTTCGCGGGGCCGCTCGTTTTGGCTATGGTTTGCGCTGGGCTGGCTGCTGCCCATCGTTTCGTTTTTGCTGCTGTTTGCCCTCATCGCGCGCGACGAGCTCGACCCCGGCCGCCGCCTGCTTGGCGAGGCGCGCCAGATACTGAAGGAAGCCGAGACAAAGACAATCAGCAGGTAGCGAGCAGCTTCAGCTTGTAGCTGCGTACGGGTGCTTGCTCATTGCCTCTGCTGCCCAGGCACCGGTGCTAAAGCAGCCTTGCAGCAGGTAGCCGCCAGTAGGCGCCTCCCAGTCCAGCATTTCGCCGGCTACGAAAGTGCCAGGGCGGCGCCGCAGCATCAGGTTTTCGTCTACTTCAGTAAAAGGCACGCCGCCCGCCGATGAAATGGCCTCGGCCAATGAGCGCAGGCCCGCCACTGGAATGGGCAAAGCAGTAAGCGCGGCCCCTAGGTCGGCAGGGGCATTTACCTCACGCAGCAGGGTAGGCACCGGCGATTTTAGGTTAAATGCGCTACCTAGGAACGACGCCAGCGAATCGCCCGCTCGGCGCCGGGCTAAGCGGCGCTGCATATCCGCGGCGCCTAGGTCAGGTTTGAGGTTTAGGTGCAGCCAAGCCGGTGCGCCCGTGGCCAGCGCGGCCCGCAGCTGGGGCGTGAGTGCATACACGGGCGTACCCTCCAAGCCATAGTCGGTGAGCAAGACCTCGCCGCGCACGGTGTGGCCACCGCAGCTAAGCGCAATATTTTTGAGCGGCGCTCGCCCCACTTTTTCCTTGAAAAACGCTGACCACGCTACCTCCGCCCCGCAATTGCTGGGTGCGAACGGTTGGCACGGCACACCAATGGCGGCCAGCAGCTGCGTCCAGTGGCCGTCGGAGCCGGTTTGGGGCCAGCTAGCGCCACCCAGGGCCAGCAGCGTAGCGGCGGGCGCCAGCTCAAATTCTTCGTTGGTCACTTCATTCTGTAAGCGCAGGCCACGCTCGCCCGCAAAGCCTAGCCAGCGGTGGCGCGTCTTTAGCTCTACGCCTAGGTCGTGCAGGCGGCGCAGCCAGGCGCGCAGCAGGTCGGCGGGCTTATGCTGGGCATCGGGGAAGACGCGCCCACTGGTACCCACAAAGGTGCCAATGCCTAGGTCGGTGGCCCATTGGCGCAGGTCAGCGGGCGAGAAGTGGGCAAGTGCTTGTGCAAAAAAAGGCGCCGCCGCGCCGTAGTGCCGGACAAACGAGGCAGTATCCTCGCCGTTGGTGAGGTTGAAGCCACCGTGGCCGGCGACTAAAAACTTACGCCCCACGGTGGCCTTTTGCTCATAAACCTGCACACGCAGGCCCGCTTCGGCTAGGCGCTGGGCGGCCAGTAGGCCTGCTGGCCCACCACCTATAATGGCAACCAGCGGGGCTAGTGTAGCGGGGGGCTTGGGCATGAGAATAAAGCGCTGGGTTAAGGTAAAAAAGCGAGTAGGCGCGTGGCGCGGACCTTGCAACTTGACGTTTGCGGGAGGTGCCCGCAAGCGTCTGCTTCTGCAAAGGTCGTATTTGTGTGAGGCAACGGTGAAGCCCCAGCCGCGTACCTTGAGCCCTATGGGTTCTTACAGCATCTTGATTGGCCTCAGTTTGGCCGTTATTCTTTCTTACGTTTTTAACCTTGCTTCGCGGGCTACGCGGGTGCCGTCGGTGCTGCTGCTGCTACTCACCGGCATTGGGCTGCGGCAGTGGGCCGATTACCAAGGTGTTAATTTTCAGGTGCCTAAAACGCTGCTCGAAATCTTCGGGATTATCGGCCTTATCATGATTGTGCTGGAAGGGGCACTTGACCTACGCCTGAGCCGCGACAAGGTGCCACTTATTCGGCGCTCGTTTTTGGCGGCAGCGATTATGCTTATGGGGCAGGCCGCCGCTATTGGCGGGCTGCTACACTTGTGGCTAGGTGCCCCTTGGCAAACCTGCCTGCTCAATGCCGTGCCGCTCGTAGTTATCAGCAGTGCCATTGCCATTCCGAGCGTGGCCAATCTCACGGGCGAGAAGCAAGAGTTTATCGTGTACGAAAGCACATTTTCGGACATCCTAGGTATCATGCTCTTCAATTTCGTGGACCAAGAGGACTTTGCACAAGGGCACTCGCTTGTCACCTTCGGGCGCGGTGTCGTGCTCATTGTGGTAGTGGCCGTGCTAAGCACCGTGATACTGGGCTTCCTGCTAGCACGGCTGCGCGAGCACGTTAAGTTTTTCCTGCTTTTTGCGTTTCTAATTCTCATCTACAGCCTGGCCAAGAAGCTGCATTTATCATCGCTGCTGTTGGTATTGGCCTTTGGGCTGGCCGTGAACAATGCCGACCTGCTGCTGAGCTGGGTGCGCCTGCGCACCGGCTGGCGGGGCATCAGCACCGAGGCTCTAGCCCCCGACATGCACCAGCTGAAGAGCATCACGGCCGAGTCGGCTTTTCTGATTCGCACGTTCTTTTTCCTGCTGTTTGGCTACTCCATTACCTTAGCCAACCTCATCAGCTGGCAGCTATTAGGCCAGGGGTTACTGATAGTGGCTGTGCTCACGGGTATTCGCTACCTCTACTTGCGCTTTGTGGCCCACACCGATTTGATGCCCGAACTATTCATCGCGCCGAAAGGCCTAATTACGGTGCTCTTATTCTATAGCATACCTACCCAGCACCTGCTAGGCGATGTCAGCGAGAGCATTCTATTCGTAGTCATCCTCCTCACTAGCCTGCTGATGATGGTAGGCCTCATTGTCAGCCACCAGCGCCCCACAGCGGCCATTGAGTTTTAGCTAGTAGGAAACAGTGCAGCAGCATAACTCGCTGCTGCGCTGGTGCGGGTATAGCGTTAGCTGCTAGCCCTGCCCTTCTTCGATGAGCTCGCGGCGGTAGCGGGCCAAGATGGCATCCTTGGTGATAAACCCTAGGTAGAGGCCATCGGTGTCGCACACGGGAAGGGCGCTGGTGGCAGTGCGCTCGAGCAGCTCTAGGGCATGCTCCGCAGTATCGGCGGAGCGGATGAGAGCCGGCGGCGGCTGCATCAGTTCACGGGCCTTAATAGTGGTGTAGTGCGCGCCGTCGAAGAGGGTATCACGCACCATGTCAAGGGTGATGATGCCCCGCAGCAAGCCGCTCTTACTTACTACTGGAAATACATCGCGGTGGGCGTGGCGAAATACCTCCACCAGCTCACCTAGGGTGGCCCCGGGGCGCAGGGGCATAAAATTGGTGTCGATGAGGCGATGCAGGTCGAGGCGCGACAGCAGGTCTTGGTCGCGGTTGGCGTACACGTCCACGCCCTTCAGCGTCAGCTTGCGGGTGTACACGGAGTAGGGCTCGAAGTGCTTGGTAATGAGATAGGAAAAGCTCGTAACAAGCATCAGGGGCACAAATAGCGCGTAGCCGCCCGTGATTTCGGCAATCAAGAAAATGGCCGTGAGCGGTGCGTGCACCACGCCCGCCAGCACACCCGCCATACCCAGCACCACAAAATGCACCTCGGGCAAAGCCACCAGCCCCGTAAGATTGACCAACCGCGCAAACAGAAACCCGCACAGCGCCCCTGCTACCAGCGACGAGCCAAACATGCCACCGTTGCCGCCCGCGCCCACCGTGATGCTGGTAGCTACTACCTTGGTTATCATAGTGAAGAAGACCAGCACCAGCAGCCACCACACGTTGTTGTCGCCGTATACCGAGAAGAGGCTGTTGTCAGTCAAGTCCTGCGCGTGGCCGTCGAGCAGCTTTTGCACCACTGTGGTGTAGCCCTCGCCGTAGAGCGGCGGAAATAGAAAAATGAGTAGCCCTAGCGCCGCCCCGCCCGCCAGTACCTTCTGCCAGCGCAGGCCCGGCCAGCGCTCTACAAAGTGGTCGAACCAGTGATAGGTGCGAATCATATACACCGAAAACAGCGCCGTAATCGGACCTAGGAGGGCGTAAAACGGTACCGTGTTCAGTACCCAGGAATTGGTAATCAAAGTGAAAGGCTGCCCCGCGTAGAGCGCCTTTGACACTACCGTAGCCGTGGCCGACGAAATGAGTAGCGGAATAAAATACTGGGCCGGCAGCTCCAGCAAGATAGCCTCTACCGCAAACAGCACTCCCGCAATGGGCGCGTTGAAGATGGCCGCCACGCCCGCGGCCGCCCCGCAGCCCGTGAGTAGGCGCCGGCGCCGCCGCCCCGCCCGCAGTACCCGCGCCGCATTGGAGCCGATGGCTGCGCCGGTTACCGAAATGGGCGCCTCGGTACCCGCCGACCCGCCAAATGATACCGTTAGGAATGCCGTGACGAGCTGCGAATACAGCTTGGAACGCGGCACAATGGCGTTTTCGCGAGCTGTGCTGTAGATAATCGGCCCGATGCCTCGCCCTAGGTTGCCGCCCAACAAGTATTTCGTAACCAGCACAGTAAGCGTAATGCCAATGACTGGGTAAATGGATAGCGCAAATACCCGATTGGGTTCGGTTACGGCCGCTGCCAAGCGGTGCTGCTGCCAGTGGATAGCCGTTTTGAGCAGTACCGCCGCCAGGCCCGCCAGCACGCCCACTAGCACGGCCAGCCACACCACGTACACCCGCTCGCTAACGTGGCGCAACCGCCATAGCAAGAAGGGGTTGAGTAGGCGGTAGATGCGTTTTTTGGCCATGAACTTTCAGTTAACAGGTATCAATCGTCAGGTATTAACTAGCTAATTGGCCATTTCTTGCATTGCGTCTTACTCTTACAAACTGCTTTCTGCCCCTAGCTGCCTGGATAGCAGGTGCTGATAACGTGAAGTATAGAAAGTATAAAGTTGCTAATCGATAGCTGAAACCTTACCGCGCGCAGATGCTCTTGTACGGGCAGTAGTCACACTTCGCTAGGTCGTCGGTTTTGCGGATGGTTTCGGTAGGGTCTAGCACGCGCCGTGCCAGCCGTGCCACTAGCTCAGCGCTGGCTCGCAGAAAATCGGGCTCGCCAGTGCCTTCGGTAATGAAGTCGAGCGGTGCCGATAGCAGGCCATCCTCAATCTTGCGCATAGATAAGATGGCCGCTTCTGAGCCGGGCGGGGCGGGGTGGCGCACGTCGCTTTCCAGCATAAACCGGTAGAGCCAAAGCTGGCGCACCTTGTCGGCACCCGACGAGCTTTCGGTAAGCAGGCGCTCCACGGTTTCGGCGGCGGTGAGCGGCTTTTGGGTGCCACGTAGGTTGAGCTCGCGGCGCTCCACAAGGCCGGTTTTGTAGTCTACCACCCGGCGGCGACCATCGGGTAGCGCGTCGATGCGGTCGGCCCTACCAAACAGGCGCACTGGCAGTGGCTCGGCCTGGCCGGGGATGTCGGCAAAGACCGTGGCTGCCATCTCCGTTTCCTGGGCCGCGATGCGCAGCGGTAGCAAGCCTGGCTGGCCCGGGAGGCTCTCTAGGTACTTGCGAATGAGGCGCACTGCCACTTGGCCCAGCACATGGTTGAGGCCATCGTCGGGGCGCGCTTGGCGGTCGGCTTCCTCTTGGCGCAGTTGGCGGGTCACTTCGGCGGGCACCTTCTTCAAGAGGTCGGGTAGGTCGGCGGCCGTAAGCTCGCGGCCTTCTAGCTCAAAAGGCTTTAGCAAGTGTTCGAGCGCATCGTGCACCACCGTGCCGAAGCCGTCGGCCCCTAGGGCCTCTTCCACCTCCTCGTTTTCCTGAAAGCGCGCCAAGCGTGAGAAGTAAAATTTGAGCGTGCAGGCTAGGTACTCGTTGAGCGCCGATGGCGACAGGCCACGCTCAAGCACGCCGCGCAGGGCGGCCAGCATGAGCTCATCTTTGTGGAGAACCAGGTCGTTGGAGAGCTCGCTGCCGGCTTCTTGCTGAGGGAAAGCGTCGGTAGAAGGCAGGTCAATCTCGGGCGGTACTTCCACCACCTGGTCATTCAGCGTCAGCATGGGGTTTTGGGCGGCTAGGTCAAACTCTAGCTGCCGCAAAAACCGGCTGCGCTCGCCGGTGCGCACGCCCTCGGCACCGGGCAGCACGTGCACCAAGTCTACGCGCTCGGCCCGCTGGAGCAGCCGCCAAAAGTTGTAGGCAGCCGTAGCCTCCGCGTCGGCGTAAGTGGGTAGCTTAAACTCGGTGAGGACATCGTAGGGGAACAGCGAATTTTGCCGCTTCGGAGCGGGCAACGCGTTTTCGTTGCAGCTCAAGATGATGACATGGTCGAAGTCGAGCGCCCGGGTTTCGAGCAAGCCCATAATCTGTACTTGGGCCAGTGGCTCGCCCGCAAAGGGCAGGCGCGTGTTGCGCATCTGCTCATAGAGAAAGCGCCGAAAGGAGCGCACGCTCAGGCGCTGCTCTTGGCAGCTAAAAGCCGAATCGAGCTGCCGTACTAGCGTGTAAAATAAGTATAAGTACTCGGCCTCAATAGCCGAGTGGTCGTGCTCGTACACCTGCTTGAGCAGCTTGATGATGGTGTAGCAGGCATCAATAATATTATCGCAGTTGTCCCAGGTCTTAAATAGCGCCTCAATGAGCGGGTGGCCTTCGCCCAGCCGCAGCAGCTCGGTAGCCGGTAGCAGCACGAGGTGCTTCTTCACAATCTGGTGGCAGATGTGGTCGAGCAAGCCGTGAAACTGTGGCTCCTCCGGCTGATCATTCAAGTACTGCTGGTAGCGGCGCAAAAACGGGTGCGCCAGCAGCTTGCTTACAGCTAGGTGGTGGTACTTGGGCACGCCGTAGTCGCGGCCCGGCTCGCCTTCCCGAATCCCCGTGAGGTGCACCTCAAACAGCAAATCGACCAAGTTGAACAAGGCCGTGCTCTGGAAGCTCAGGCCCATAGTTACGTTGAAGTCGGGCACCACCTCGGCCGATGGCAGGCCGTGCAATACCGGTAGCAGCAGCGTTTCGTCGGGTAGCACCACCGCCACGGTAGCATCGGGGTTGCGCTGGCGCGCCTCGGCCAGCAGCTGGCCAGCCAGCTTGCCCTGCATGCTGGCATTGGCCACCCCTAGGAGGCGAATGTGGTGCGGCCGGCCCCGCAAGTGCTCTTGCAGCGTGAAGCTGTCGTGGGGCAGGTCCCACTTTTTCCAGTACCGGCGCAGGTGCTGGCCAGCGCGGTTGGGCGATTCCGGGTCGAGGTAAAATGGGTCAGCATCGAAGTATAGCTCGGCCCGTCCGGCTTTGTGCAGCAGGTTGATGAACTTCTCTTCAGCTTTGCTCAAGCCCCCTAGGCCCACAAAAACGTGGTGGGCGGGCAGGGGCTGGTTGGGGTCGCGCAGCTCGGCTTGTAGCCGCTTGGTGGCCTCGCGGTAGGCCAGGCCGGGGTAGGCGAGGTGCTGGGCCCGCAGGCGCCGCTTGAGCTCACTGTACACACGTGACAGCTGACCCCAGAAGGTAAAATACCGTGCCAGCCCAGCCGTTTTGCCGCGCTCGGGGTCGAGGTCCCAGCGCTCGAGGGCCTTGGCTTCGGAGAGGTACTGAAACACCTCCTTGGTGTCGGCCAGGTTCTGGTCGAGGTTCGAAAAGTCTTGCAGTAGCAGCCCGCTCCACCCCACAAAGCGGTCGAAGTTTAGGTCGGGGTCAATACCCCGAAAAATATCGAACAGCAAGAGCTGTAAGGCAATAGGCTCCTCTACCTGCACGCCGGCGCGCTCCACCATGTAGTCTTCCATGGCCGCAATGCGCGGCGCCCACAGCGCCTGCCCATCGGGGGTAGCTAGGGCTAGTTCGTTTTTGAGGTACACCACAGCGCGGCGCGTGGGCACAATGACTACTAAGTCGGCTAGGGTGTCGTCGTCGTGAGTGGCCAGCAGTTCGTGGGCCACCTCAGCCAGGAAAGAGCGGGTAGAAACAGGCGCCGACACCGGCGCTGTCAATAGAGGAGAGGGCAGCATGATATTCAAAGATACGGGTGCCGGGCAGGGCGGGGTAGGGGCCCCATTGCCCCACGCATGGGCCGTAAGCGGCTTGGTAGCAAGTAGTAGTTGGCCGCAGTGCTGGCCCTGGTGATAGGTCTATCTTATAAGTCGGTTTATGTATATTAAGGTAAGATTATCAAAGCAATACAATTATTACGCATGTGTTTTTTTTGTTTAGATAGTGATAAGTGGTGTTGGAAGCCTAAAACCAGTAGTTCGTACTCAAGGGCCGGAATAGTACTACAAACGCTACGGAACTTTGAAACACTAGCCACTCTGCAAGGGTGCCCGCTGGTAATTACTATTCCGCTGCCTTTCTTTCTGCTTGACTTCCAATAGGTCAGGCCCTCCGCTATGTCTTCTAAAGCTACTAACTATCTACTCGACGAAGAGCCTGCGCCCCCTGCGCCCGTCGTGGGGTGTGCCACCTGCTGGGCAGCCAAGTACTGCGCGATTTTTTCGCTGGCTGGCCCGCAGCCTCCGCCCGAGTGCCCACTGCTGCCCCAGCCAGCGGCCCGCCCCCGGCACCGGCCATCGCCCTTGCGCCCCTAGGTAGCAGGTGGGCCAAGATTGGTGCTGAAGGTCGTGTTTGGTCAGTGATTTTTGGTAAGAGTCGCCAATTGTGCGGCAGAAGTAGGGGTAGCAAGGTGCATAATTTACGCACCTTGCTCTTACTTTGCAGGCGGCTGGCTTGCTGAGCAAGCAGCTTGTTTACTTACTATTGCTTACCTCGCTTCGCCTTGACTTTCTTCGCCATGTGCCACTGGCACTGTCGAGAACCCAAGCGCGAGCCACCACTGCGGCGGGCATCCCCGCTCCATTTAACCGTGCTCACAGTAGAAAAAATCGGCGGTACTTCCATGACCGCCTTCGCCGATGTTCTGCAGAACATCATCTTTCACGGCCGCCAAGGCCAGGCGCTATACAACCGCATTTTTGTGGTGTCGGCCTACGCCAACGTTACCAACTGGCTGCTGGAGAATAAGAAAACCGGCGCGCCCGGTGTCTATCACCACATCACTCAAAACCAAGAGTTTCGGGCGGCACTACAAGAGGTGGCCGCCAAGCTTAAGGAGCTAAACACGCACTACGCGCCCCTAGGGCTCGATTTGGCCGTGGCCGATGCCTTTATTCAGCAGCGCATCGACCAGGCCCAAACCTACCTCGAAAGCCTCACCAATGTGCTGGCCTCGGGCTATGTCAATAGCTACAACATTTTGCAAGCGGCCCGCGAGATTCTGGCCTCGATAGGGGAGGCGCACTCAGCGTTCAACTCAGTTAACATCTTGCAAAATAAAGGTGTACATGCCACGCTGGTAGACCTCAGTGGCTTCGACGATGCGCGGGCGCTCACCATTGACGAGCGTATTCAGCAGGCTTTCTCGGGCATCGACTTTGCCAATACCATCTGCATCGCCACGGGCTACACCAAGGGCACAGAGGGAATTATGCGCGAGTTCGACCGAGGCTACTCCGAGGTGACATTCAGTAAGATAGCTGTGGCAGTGAAGCCTCAGGAGGCGATTATTCATAAGGAATATCACCTCTGCTCGGCCGACCCCATGATGGTGGGCATCGACCACTGCCGCCCGGTGGGCTTCACCAACTACGACGTGGCCGACCAGCTCGCCGACGTGGGCATGGAGGCTATTCACCCCAAAGCGTCGAAGCCGCTGGAAATAAACGCTATCGACCTGCGTATTAAGAATACCTTCGAGCCCGAGCACCCCGGCACGCTCATCACCCGCGACTTTGTGTCCGATGAAAAGCATGTCGAGGTTATTACCGGTACCGAGAAGGTGGTCATTATTGACATCTACGACCCGCTGATGGTAGGTGCCGCCGGCTTCGACTTGCACCTGATGCAGGCTTTCAACGACTTAGGGGTGAGCTACATCTTCAAGGCTACCAGCGCCAACAGTATCTCGCTCGTTATCTGGCAGAAAGACTTGAAGCCCTCACTGGTGGCAGTGCTTGAGGCTAAGTACGAGAAGGTAACCGTCGAAAATGTAGCCCTAGTTTGCCTTATTGGTTCCAATATCGACCGGACTGGCCTGCTGGCCCAGGCGGCCAGCGCCCTCGCCGAGGCAGGTATCAATATCAGCAGCGCCGGTTTTGCGCTGCGCAAGGTCAATATTCAGTTTGTCGTTGGCCGTGAGGACTACAAGGATGCAATTGTTGCGCTGAATAATAGCTTTAAGCTGACGAGCTAGCCACTAAAAGTGACTATTAGAAACGGGTGTTGTGCTGGCTTTGTCAGCATGACACCCGTTTTTGCATTACTTGCATTTTGATATGAAAAAATACTATCCCGCCTTTCTGCTCAGCCTAGGGCTGGTCACGTCGGCCGCCCACGCCCAAACGCTGGCCCTGCCCCCAGCTACGCAAGCTGTTACCGATGCGCAGAACCAGGCGCAGGTGCTGGCCGACACGCTCTACATTCAGCAACATTACACCAAGACGGAATATCGGATTCCGATGCGCGACGGGGTGAAGCTGTACACCATCGTGTACGCGCCTAACGACGCTGACAAGGTGCGCTACCCCATCATGCTCAACCGCACACCCTACCGCGTGGGGCCGTACGGCAAGCGCTATCGGCTAAGCCTAGGGCCCAGCAGCGGCATGATGCGCGAGGGCTACATTTTTGCCTACCAAGATGTTAGGGGGCGCTACATGTCAGAGGGCACATTTGAGGACATGCGCCCCGCGCTAGAGAAGCATGCCACTAAGAAGGATACCGACGAGGGCACCGACACCTTTGACACCATCGAGTATCTACTGAAAAAAGGGCCTAAGAACAATGGCCGCGTGGGCCAGTGGGGCATTTCCTACCCCGGCTTTTATACCTCGGCAGGCCTGCTGAGCCGCCACCCGGCCCTGAAAGCGGCCTCACCGCAGGCCCCAATTGCTGACTGGTTTTGGGATGATTTTCATCACAACGGCGCTTTTTTTCTGCCGCATGCCTTCAATTTTCTGTACAGCTTTGGGCAGGCGCGCCCCCAACCCACGGCCCTAGGTAACCCCGGCTTCAAGCATGGTACCCCCGATGGCTACGACTTTTTTCTGCGCCTAGGTCCGCTCAAGAACGCGAACGACCAGCACTACCAAGGCAAAGTGGCGTTTTGGAACCAGCTCATGCAGCACCCAGACTACGACGCTTTTTGGCAAGCACGCAACCTGCGCCCGCACCTGCACGACCTCCACACGGCTGTGCTCACGGTGGGCGGCTTCAACGATGCCGAAGACTTATTCGGCGCCCTCAACACCTACCAGACCATCGAGCAGAAGAACCCAGGCTTGTCCAATCGCATCGTGATGGGCCCGTGGGTGCACGGTGGCTGGGCCCGTGGCACTGGCGAAATGGTGGGTAACGTCAACTACGGCCCTTCGCCTTCGCTCTGGTACCAAGAAAACGTGGAGACGCCCTTTTTCAAGTCTTACCTGAAGGCTGCCAAACCCGGCTCGAATTTGCCCGAAGCCATCATGTTTGAGGGGGGTACCAATCGCTGGCGCACCTTCGATGCGTGGCCGCCCAAGCCGGCACAGGAAAAGACGTTGTTTTTCCGCCAAGCCGGTGGCCTCAGCTTTAGCCCGCCCACCGATGGTACCAACGAGCGCCGTCGCCCCGAGGTCAATTTCGAGTTTGACCAGTTTGTGAGCGACCCGGCTCACCCGGTGCCGTTTACGGAAGCCACCAACGTGGGCATGACCCGCGAGTACATGACTGACGACCAGCGATTTGCCAGCCGCCGCCCCGATGTGCTCACCTACCAGACGCCGCCGCTCGACGAAGACCTCACGCTGGCTGGCCCCATCCTAGCCAAGCTGCAAGTAGCGACTACCGGCACTGATGCCGACTGGGTCGTGAAAATCATTGACGTGTACCCCGACGACACGCCCGACAACCCCCGCACCGCCGCCAGCGTGCACCTAGGGGGCTACCAGCAGATGGTGCGCTCTGAAGTGATGCGCGGCCGCTTCCGCGAAAGCTTCACTACGCCCAAGCCCTTTGTGGCCAACGAAGTAACTACTGTGCCCTTCACTGTGCAAGACGTGCTGCATACCTTCAAAAAAGGCCATCGCCTGATGGTGCAGGTGCAAAGCACTTGGTTCCCGCTCGTAGACCGCAACCCGCAGACCTACGTGCCCAATATCTATGAGGCTACTGAAACCGACTTCAAAGCTCAAACGCACCAGCTGTACCACAACCCAGCGCACGCTTCGCAACTGGTAGTGAAGGTGTTGCCAGCAGCGGCGCAGTAGCGCCAAAGCAAAAAACGTCCGTCATGCTCATTCGGCGTCCGCTTGCCAAAGAAGTATGGCCGTATCAGGTAAAAAGCTTTGCCATAAAAAAAGGCCGCGCAATGAATTGCGCGGCCTTTTTTAGAACCTAGGAGACTATTTGCCGCCTTTCTTGGCTTCAGCTATCAGCTCTTCGTTCATCTTAGCGTACTCGGTGTTGGGGGGCGTGGAGGTTAGCGCGAGCTTTTTCGACTGCTCGGCGGCGGCCACAGCGCCTTTGTAATCCTTCATTTTCAGGCGGATTTTGGCTTCCGTGTTCACGTTCCAGAACTTGGGGTCCGTAGCATTAGCCTTCTGAATCCAGGTCAGGGCCTGCTTCAGCTCTTTGTTGTTGTCGTTGTAGTACACCGCGGCAGCGGCTAGGTCGTTGGCCGAGGGGCTGGCGTTCTTAATGACTTTCTCGTCAATCTGGGCCATCACTTTCCCATCAACATCGGCCGTGATTTTAAACTTAGCGCCCGTGAGGCCCCATAGCATGTCCACGTTGGCGGTGGCCGGCGTCAGTTCGGCAAAGCTGATAGTGAAAGTTTCGACTTTGGTAGCCAGTTTGTAGGGCTTGATGGTGAAGCGCGCTACGTCTTGGTCATCCTTAAAGCCATCCACATCAGCACCTTGCTTAAGGCCTTTGTTAAGCACAACCGTCCACTCAGCCGCGTTGGGCACAGTGTAGAGGCCATACTCGCCGGCCGGCACTTTCTTGCCCTCGATGGTCACATCATCCGAAAATTTGATGCTAGTGGTGGCATTGGCACCGGTGCGCCAGCGCTTGCCGTAGGGTGCCAGTGGGGAAGCTGCGCCAAACACCTCGCGGTTTTTCAGCGAAGGGCGGCTGTAGGTAATAGTCACGTCGGTGAGGCCCACGCGTTGCGTCACCGTGCTTTTGGGGCTGGGCTGCGGGGTCACAATTTGCGCCTGCGCCACGGAAGCCGTGAGGAGGGTAGCCGTGAGGGCTACGGCAGTGGTCAGATGCATGGCAATTCTGGTCATTTCAGCGGGGAGGAAAAGAAGTTGAAAGGCCAAAAATAGCGAAGCCCGCCGGGTGGGCGGGCTTCGTAGGAGCAAGCAGCTGCCAAGCTACCTAGGGCTGGCCGAGGTAGCGCGCTGAATTATTTCATTTTAGCTTTAGCCTGGGCTACTATTTCTTCGCTGCTGCGAGCGTAGTCGGCGTTGGGTGGCGAGGCAGCCAACGCCATTTTTTTGGCTTCCTGCGCCACAGCCTGCGCCCCAGTATAGTCCTTGAGCTGCAAGCGGATGCGGGCCTCGGCATACACGTTCCAGTACTCGGGGTGCAAGGCGTTGGTTTCCTGCATCCAGGCTAGGGCTTGGTGCAGGTCTTTGTTCGAATCATTATAGAGCGCCGTGTGTACCTCAGGGGCTGGCGGGGTGCTTAGGCGCTGCACTGGCTCGTCGGTAGCAGGTAGTGCCAGCGAGCGGCTACCCGCTTCGACTGTAGCGCTGCTCGCTAACGATACCAATGCAAAATCGGTGGTCTGAGCCTGAGCCGCAGGGGCTGCTAACGCAAAGGCCACTAGGGCAATGCCAGCAGAAAAGGAAAAGGTAGATTTTGGCATAGCAGTAAAAGAATGAATCGACACTGCCAAGCTAGATACAAAAAATTGGGATAGTAGTGCTTTTTCTGAATAAAGAATAAAGTTTATATCTCTTCTCGAATAAGCCTAAAAGGCAGGAGCTTGCAAAACAAGCAGTGCTATGAATAATGCTAAAAAACGAAACCCCCCGACTTGCCTTCGCTAACCGGAGAGTTTCGTTTAACAGCTGCTTTTTAGCTGTGAATACTCACTTAATCTGTGCGAACCCGCAGTACGAGTGCAACACGCTGGGCAGGTTGATACCCTCGGGCGTCTGGTTATTTTCCAGTAGTGCGGCCACGATGCGGGGTAGGGCCAGGGCCGAGCCGTTGAGAGTGTGCAGCAGCTGGGTCTTGCCCCCTTCGCCACGGTAGCGGCACTTGAGGCGGTTGGCCTGGAAGGTCTCGAAGTTGCTCACCGACGATACTTCGAGCCAGCGGCCCTGGGCGGCGCTCCACACCTCTAGGTCGTAAGTGAGGGCCGACGTGAAGCCCATATCGCCCCCGCAGAGGCGCAGTACCCGGTAGGGCAGTTCTAGCAGTTGCAGCAGCTTCTCGACGTGGGCCACCATTGCTTCGTGAGCGGTGTACGACTGCTCGGGCAGGGTAATCTGCACAATCTCCACTTTGTCGAACTGGTGCAGGCGGTTGAGGCCGCGCACATCGGCACCCCACGAGCCAGCCTCGCGCCGGAAGCAGGGCGTGTAGCCAGTGTTGCGCACGGGTAGCTTGTCGGCGGCGATAATCTCGTCGCGGTACAGGTTGGTAATTGGCACTTCCGAGGTCGGTATCAGGTACAGGTTATCGGCTGCATCGTGATACATCTGGCCTTCTTTATCAGGAAGCTGGCCTGTGCCGTAGCCACTAGCCTCGTTGACTAGGATAGGCGGCTGCACCTCTACGTAGCCCGCATCGCGCGCCTGGTCGAGGAAGAAGTTAATCAGCGCCCGCTGCAAGCGCGCACCCTGGCCCTTGTATACCGGAAAGCCCGCACCCGTGATTTTGATACCTAGGTCAAAATCAATGATGTCATACTTCTTAATCAGCTCCCAGTGCGGCTGGGCGCCGGCCCCTAGGTCGGGCTTGGTGCCACCCTCGCGCACTACCTCATTATCGTCGGCCGAGCGGCCAGCAGGCACGCTTTCGTGCGGCACGTTCGGGATTTTGTATAGCAGTTCAGTTTGCTGCTTTTCGAGGGTAGCCAGCTCGTCGGCGTGGGTTTTAATCTGCGTTTTTAGCTCCGATGTGCGAGTTTTGAGCGTTTCCGCGCCGGCCTTATCGCCGCTTTTCATGAGGCCACCAATCTGGCGGGCCAGCTCATTAGCTTCGGCCTGGGCAGTATCGTGTTGCGTTTGCAGAGCGCGGCGCCGCTGGTCGAGGTCGAGCACCGCCGCCACGTCGGCCGCCGCCGTTTTAAAGTTGCGCTTGGCCAGGCCGGCCAGCACGCGGTCGGTCTGCTCTTTAAGTACAGAAAGTTGTAGCATAGTGGGCGCAAAGGTATTGCGGCGGTCGCCAGCGCGGAACCAGGCGCCCCTAGGTCCGCGTTCAGCAGCCACTGCAAACCCAGGATTAGAGCGCTTCCAGACCTAGGTGCCGGGCCAGGTGTTTTCTTTTTCCTAATAATTTGCGCAATGAGCGGCCGTCGACGCACCCAAGTTGGCAGTTTGTCCGTAATGCGTTAATATTGCAACTGCAAGCCGGCCCATGGGGTTGGTAGGGCAGGCCCTGGGTCCACCCGTTGCGTTGCCGGACCGACATTTTTGCCTTGGTGGAGCTGCCGGCCGCCCCTTTTATACCTCACCGTTTCCTGTTGTTGCCCGCCGCTTTGCTGGTTGTGTTGCGCATTGCTGCTTTTTGGAAGTTGGGCCGGGCCATTGGCTGCGGACAAATTACTTGTAGCCAGGAATCAAGGCCAGCCGCCGTGCGGCCAAGCCCCTTGCGCTGATTCTCCTAATTCCCCCTATGTATACCCTTAACGAGCTGAAGGACCGGCTGCTGTCCGACCTCAAGGAAATTGCTGAGCAATTGAACGTCGGCAATTTCAAGCGCCTAAGCAAGCAGGATTTAATTTATAAAATCCTCGACCAGCAAGCTCTCCTGCCGGCCGACCAGCTACCCAGTAAAAAGCCGGCTACGCCCGCTCAGGCCGCGCCTGCCGCCGCTACAGCCCCAGCGCCCGAAGCGGAAGCTGCGGCGCCAGCGCCAGCTGCTGCCCCAGCCCCAGCTCCCGCGCGGGGTGCCCGTGGGGGCAGCGGCCGGCGCCGCGCTGCCGCACCAGTGGCCGAGCAGCCCTTCTCCGACGTAGCTGCCCCAGCTCCAGCCGCTGCTGTAGCAGTACCAACTCCCGTAGCGGAGGTGCCTGAGGCACAACCAGTAGTAGCAGAAGCCCCGGCTGCTGTAGCTGCCGAGCCTGTAGCCCCAGCGCCAGCTTATGAAGAGGTTGCTGAGGCGCCGCAGCCCACACGCCTCGATGTAGTGGAGGCCGATGAGCAAAACGTAGCCAATGTGTCGGTAGCGGCTGAGGAGGCAATCGTGCCACCTACCGAAACCAACCCTACCGCCGAAACACACTCGGCTGATTCTACCGCTCAGCCCCGCCACCGCCGCGAGCGCGTGGACCGCGCTGGTCGGCCTTTGCCCCGCCGCGAAGACCGCCCGGCCACGGCTATTACTACCGAAGAGACACCGGCTGCCGAAGCAGCCGCCGCTCCCGAGGCCGTAGCCGAGCAGCCCGCCACCGATACGTACGCCGACCGCCGCGAAAGCCGCGAACAGCGTTTTGACCGCGAGAACCGCGACGGCCGCGAACCCCGCGACCGTAACAACGGCCAGCCCCGCAATGAATTCCGCGAAAACCGCGAGCCCCGCGAAAATGGTCAGCCACGCTTCACCAACGACCAGCCGCGCGAGCCGCGCCCCGTTAATGGTGCCGGTGCTACCGACCAGCCCCGCCTGAGCCGCGAAGAGCGCTATGCCCAACGTGAAGCCCAGCGCCAGCAGCGCCGCGAGGAACGCCAGCGCCTAGGTGCCGATGGCCAGCCAGCCGGTGAGCAGGGCGCAGTAGCCCAAGTGCCTAGCACAAACGGAAACGGCCAAAATAACCAGGCTGCTGATACCCAGCGCCAGCCGCAGCAAGCCCCGCGCCCGCCCCGCGCGCCCGAGCTTGACCTGACGGTGCCCGGCTCGGGTACCCTAGAGCTGATGCCCGATGGCGGTTACGGCTTCCTGCGCTCACCTTATTATAACTACCTAACCTCGCCCGACGACATCTACGTGTCGCCGCAGCAGGTGCGGCAATACGGGCTGAAGGCCGGTGATACGGTGCAGTGCACCATGCGCCCGCCCCGCGAAAATGAGAAATATTTTGCTCTTGTTGGGGTAGACAGCATCAATGGCCGTACGGTAGAAGAAGTGCGCGACCGCGTGCCCTTCAATCACCTAACGCCGCTGTTTGCCGACGAGAAGCTCAAGCTCAGCACCAAGCCCACTCAGGTGAGTACCCGCGTGCTTGACTTGTTTGCGCCCATTGGTAAGGGCCAGCGGGGCCTCATCGTGGCCCAGCCCAAAACCGGTAAAACGGTGCTGCTGCAGGAAATAGCTAACTCGATTTCGGAAAACCATCCCGAAGTCTACCTCCTCATTCTGCTCATCGACGAGCGCCCCGAGGAAGTAACGGATATGGCCCGCTCGGTAAAGGCCGAAGTCCTCAGCTCGACCTTCGACGAAACGGCTGACCGCCACGTGAAAATAGCGGAGCTAGCGCTCGACAAAGCTCGCCGCCTCGTGGAATGTGGCCACGACGTGGTGATTCTACTAGACTCCATCACTCGCCTGGCCCGCGCTTACAACACGGTGCAGCCGTCGTCGTCGCGCATCTTGTCGGGTGGTATCGACGCTGGCGCACTGCAAAAGCCTAAGCGCTTCTTCGGTGCGGCTCGTAATATCGAAGGCCCTGGCTCTTTGACCATTATCGCCACGGCACTTATCGAAACCGGCTCGAAGATGGATGAAGTTATCTTCGAAGAATTTAAGGGTACCGGCAACATGGAATTGCAGCTTGACCGCAAGCTGGCCAACAAGCGCGTATTCCCGGCCATCGACATTCCGGCTTCCGGCACCCGCCGCGAAGACCTGCTGATGAGCCGCGATGAGCTAAGCCGTGTGTGGGTACTGCGCAAATTCATGACCGACATGAGCGCTACCGAAGCCATGGAGTTCTTGAAAGACCGTATGAAAGGCACCAAAGACAACGAAGAATTCTTGTTGGCCATGAATGGCTAAGCCAAGCAATGATGCTTGTGAAAAAGGCCCGTAGAGCTCTGCTCTACGGGCCTTTTTTCTATAGTTTTTACGCAGAGTAAAGTGCGGGCGGCGTAGCGTTTTTTAGTGAACTTTGCGCAACCCTGCGTAAAATATCCCAGCTATGAAGCTGCTCTTGCTAGCCTACAGTCTCCTAGGTCCACCGTGCAAGGTGTATTCAACTGTTGCCGCCTCAGATGCCTGGATAGCAGCTACGCAGCGGCTACCACAGCGGAAGCAAGTAGCCGCAGTGCGCCAGCGCCTAGCCTGCGATGCCCGTGTGCGCGGCCCGGTGCAAGCCGCTGCTTTATGCGTAAGCTGCCTCACCGCGGAGGGCCAGCGGGCTTTTCGTGCCGCTCAAGAAAAACAGCGCCAAGCCGAAGCCACGGACCCCCGGCCCCTAGGGGTGGTGCTGTTCTATTTGATTGATGGGCAGGTGATAGCGCCGAGCGATACGGCGCAGTGGCAGCCGCTGGTGGCCAAGCGCCGAGTAAAAGAAGTGGCCTTGCTAGCCAGTGAGAATGCCGTTGCTACTGGGGGCGCCCGGGCGCAGAATGGCATGGTCATTATCACTACCCAGCGCCGGCCCTAGGGGCGCTACCGCGGCAAAAGTAGCATGGTAATAAACGCGGCGCTCAAGCACAGCGACGACACAATATTCATGCGCATGGTCCATTCAAAAGAGGCGTGCGCGGGGTCGCGCCACGCCAGCCAGGCCCAGCGCGCAAATAGCACTACCACCGGCCCCGTGGCAACCAGGAACACCAGAATGGAGCGTGCTTCGCCCCGCAGCCAGTAAGCCAGGCTCATGGCTGCGGCACCCGCCAACAGCCCGCCCGCCGCAAACACCAGCGTGCCCCGGATGCCTAGGCGCAGGCTGAGCGTGCGGTCGCCCCGACGCGCATCTTCTTGGTGCTGATAGATTTGGGTGAGGGGATAAGAGCCGCACAGGAACAGGGTGCTCACGAGGGCTAGCAGCAGGTTGGTAGGCTCGGTAAGTTGAGGCATTGTCGTGCCTACTCCAATTTGCGTCATCAAAAACGTGAAAGCACCCTGAAACACGACCACAACCAGCGTACTTATGAGCGGGTACTTTTTGAGGCGAATGCCCTCGTAGCTGTAGGCCTTAGAAACCAACAGGTACACTAGCACCAGGCCAGTAAAGACCCCACCCAGCAACAGCGAGCAACCTAGGGCCAGCGCGTCGAAAAGCCAGACGAGATGCAGCAGTTCGGGCGTGACTTTGGGCGGCGTCTTCAGCCCACCGATGCTGCCTTCATCCTTGTCGTAGAAGGAGTTATAGCCATTGGAAGCCGGATATACCAGCAGGTGCAGAATACCGAACACTGCTGCCGCTCGCCCCCAGCTAACTGGCGCGCGCAACGCGCTGAGCCCGAACCAGAAGATGGGCATCAGAAACAACGAAAAGGGAATGCGCAGCAGCCGCAGCGCCCGGAGGTAATTACTAAAAAGCAATGGGCAATAAGCAAGTAGCTGGCAAATGTGCAACCTAGGGCATAAACCAGGTGGTTAGCTCTCAGCCAAGGTTCCAATCAAGTACGTGACGCGCGGGCCCCACCAGTGGCGCAGTTGCCCGGCCTGCCACTGGTAGCGCCCAGCAGGGTCGGCACGCTGGGCTAGTGCCAGCAGTTGCGCGGGCGGGTACATCCTAAAAATGGACACCACCCCGTCCCAAATAGTAGTGAGCGGAATAAGCGGTAGTAAGTACGTGAAAAACAGTCGGCTCCACCGAAAAGGCCGAAAAAATGGCGTGAGCAGCAATTGCGCCACCGGCAGTATCGTGAGCGCCAGCCCGATTTCGAGCCAGCTCTTGCCTGCGCCTTCAAACACGCCAATGCCCGCTCCGCGGGCCACCGCGTCGCGCAGCAGCGCCTCGGCCTGCGGCGGCGCAAAGTGGTGGAAGGCCGAAAAAATAACCCGAAAGCCCGGCAGGTGGGCCGGCACATGCAGCGCATCGACGGGGGCGGCGTGGCCCCGGATAGCCCCGGCGGTGCGGCGTGCCACATCGGCCCAGGCGTCGGGCTGGGGGTAAAGGTCAGTGAGTAGCAACTCTAAGTGAGGCGGCGCGATAGGTTGCTGGCGCAGGGCGGCCAGCACAGTTTCGGTGCCGCCGCCCGCCCCAGCCCCCAGTTCTAGCAGTTGGCTTTGCTGCGTGCGGTGTAAGGCCGCTGCCAGCAATGGGGCCACCGGGCGGTAGATACCTAGGGCCGAAATCATGAAGCGTAGGTAATCCATCTGGCCTGCGCGCAGCATGGCCGGAAACCACGGCTGGTCTTCAAACTCGAATAGGTGCAGGCGAAACTTCACGAGTAGCCCTTACGGCAAATGGCGCTACGAGTAGACATAAAAAAGACTGTCATGCTGAGTTTGCGAAGCATCTTGCCACGTCCAGAGTAACCTAGCGTGATAAGATGCTTCGCAAGCTCAGCATGACAGACGTAGGAGGGGCGTTGGGCGCAGCCGCTACTTCCCGCCGATGCCAAATACTTTCTTGAGTAGCGAGGTCGTGCGGGCTACGGGATTCTCCCGAATGTCGGCTTCCTCCTGGGCAATGAGCGTGAACAAGCCATCAATGGCCTTGCCGGTAGCGTACTGGTTGAGGTCAGTTTGCACCGGCGTCACTAGCGGCAGCTTATTGTAGGTGGTCGTCAGCGAAGTATAGTACTTGGTGGCGTCTACTTTGCCGAGGCTTTGCTCCATGATAGGCATGAAAGCCGTGGTGAGCTGCGTAGTAGTGGTGCGCTTGAGGTACTGTGTGGCGGCGTCTTTCTGGCCCGTCAGGATATTCCACACATCTGTGAAAGTCAGCTGCTTGATGGCGTTTAGGAAGATAGGCTTAGCGCTCTTGGCCGCGTCTTCGGCGCCCCGGTTCAACGACAGTTCAAACTTATCGACTTGGCTACCTAGGCCAATTTTGCGCAGGGTGGTGGCCATGCGCTGCGCATCGGGCGGGAAGGGGATGCGAATGAGCTTATTGAGGTAGAAGCCGTCGGTGGAAGACGCCTGGTCCGAGCCCTTGGAGATACCCTGAATCAGCGCTTCTTTCAGGCCATTGGCAGCTTCGGTATTGGTGAGGCCCGCTACGCCGGTCGAGGTAGAAGTGGTCGTAGTAGTCGTCTTTTTAGTGGGCAATTTCAGACCACCTAGGCTGCTGGGAAACTTGATTTGAGCGTGAGCAGTAAGCGTAAAACCAGTAAGGGCAACGGTGGCGAGGAGCAGACGATTGTTCATAATAGACTGGAAAATGAACGTTAGATAAGATATAGAAGCGAGGCGGGTAGTTCGTAGGCCAACTGTTGGGCTTCGCTGAAAGTTGCCCGCGCTGTGGCATTAGCCAAAAGACGTACCAGTTTTAGATACTGCCCAACTGCACTCGGCTAACGCCCGTTTTTCAACGACCGAGCCAGTGTAGTCAGGTAAGTTCAGTGGTACAGTCTACTGCCGAAAAAGCCAAGGACGATAGACGTAAGCAGCAGCTATGTACGCAGCACCCAAAGCTGGCAAAGTGTAGGACAAAAAGCTGTTTATAGTAAATGGAACATGACTTGGTATTAGCGTAAGTGGTATAGTGGAAAGTCCCCATAACGCAGGAATAATCACGCCTAGAGCTATAAGCCTTGGGGACTTGGCTAGTGATAGCGCATAGGCGAAAAGAGGAACGGCACATGGAATAGCTATAGCGGAAGCTATTGCTCCAAAAATGGCCGCTATGAGAGGCGCCACTAGTATGCCGAGAGAAAATCCACCCTCAGTGATAATCAACCAACCTGCCCACCAAACCCCGTGAAGGAGACTAGTAAAGTACCACAGCTTGATACTTTGCGACCACTTATTCATCGTACAGATTCTGAGAACAGCATAATAAAGTTGGAGTACCTGCACAAGAATACGCTTCTTTCCTATTAGCTTTGCATCACAAAGTACTTCACCGCCTCGCATGAAGCCCGCCGCTCAGGACCCGCTCGCTCAACTCACCGAAATCCGCGCCATCATGGAGCGCAGCTCGCGCTTCATCTCGCTCAGCGGCCTGAGTGGGGTGGGGGCCGGCGTGGTGGCGCTAGTGGGCACTGTGGTGGCGCACTATTACCTACTGCAAGAGTACGGCAGCGAGCAGTACGGTGCGCAGGGCTACCAGCGGCTGTTCCAAACCACAATGGCCGAGCGGCTCGAAGCCCTGCCGTTCCTGTTGGGCTTGGCGCTGGCCATGATAGCGGCGGCGCTGCTCGTGGCAGCTTTTTTTACGTTGCGTCGCACCCGGCGCGAGGGCCTGCGCTCGTTGTGGACGGCCCCGGCCCGGCGCCTAGCGGCGGCGCTGTTTATTCCGCTGGCCGTGGGCGGGCTTTTTTGCCTCCGGCTTTACCTCAGCAATGCGGTAGAACTGGTGGTGCCGGGGCTGCTGGTATTCTACGGCATCGCGCTGCTGAATGGCAGCAAGTACACCTTAGAAGAAATAAAGTACCTAGGTCTGACGCAAATGGCCCTAGGGCTACTAGCCCTGCTGGCACCGGGCTACGGGCTACTGCTCTTTGGGGTGGGTTTTGGGCTGGGGCATATTGGCTACGGCTTGCTGATGTATAACCGCTACGAGCGCCCTGCCGCGGGCGCACGTAGCCAGGCGTAAATTTGCGACTCTGTGAAATATGCCATCCACACCCTTAATAAAGCCTTCGACCACCGCGTGCGGCTCGGCGTAATGGCCGTGCTGTTAGCAAATGAGTCGGTTAGTTTCAACGACTTGAAAGAAAGCCTCGACCTGACCGATGGCAACCTAGCCTCGCACGTGGCCGCGCTCGAAAAAGCAGGTTATGTGCTGGTAAACAAACAGTTCATTGGCAAGAAGCCGAACACGACATACAACGCTACTGCCGAAGGCAAAACCGCGTTTCAGGAACACCTAGCAGCGCTGGAGAAGCTACTGCGAGGGTAGGACTTATAATGATATAAGCAAAAAAGTACCTTCGTCCTGCTAACGAAGGAAGTACCTCAATCGCTTTATTGCTCACGCAGCATAATACTGCACTACGTAAAATTCGTCCTCTATCAGCATGATTCAGGAGCGAACATAAAGCAATAGCCGACTATCATCGGCTTTCTTTTTAACTAATTACTTTGAAATACAAAGTTCTTTAAAAATGGAAACATCAGCTTCTTGGGCGTCTGCTGCGCCAACGTCGACACCGCCTGTTTATCGAATCTCGACACTGCTAGGTAGCCTAGTGGCCGCCTCTGCGGTACTAAGCGACTACCTGTTTTGGCACCAGTCGGCTGGCCTCAACGCGCTAGTGTATATGGTGTTTTTGGTGGTGGCGCACTTGGTGCTGCTGCCGCGCCACGCGCCGGTGCGGCGCCTAGGTAGCTTCTGGGTTATAGTGGCGGGCTGCCTCGTGAGCGGTGGGCTGGTGGCGTGGTACGGCTCTAGCGCGTCGCTTTGGGCGGCGTTAGCATCGAGCTTGCTATTGGTAGGGTTCGTGAACCAGCCGCAGCTGCGGCAGCTAAGCTACGCGGTGCTCACGGCAGCGGCGGGGGTGTTGCCGGCGGTGGGGGCCGTGGTGGGCAACATCCGGGCACCGCGGCAGCTAGGCGGGCGGTTGCAGCGCGGCTGGTTCTATGGGCGGATGCTGGGGATGCCACTGCTGGCAGTGGGTATTTTTCAAGCATTATTTGCGGCGGCTAACCCTAGGTTCGCGGCGCTGAGCGCGCGATTTTGGAACGGGCTGGCCGACTTACTGGGGCGGTTGTTTGCTGATATTTCGGTGCCGCACCTGCTGTTTTTTGTGCTCTGCCTACTAGGCGCGGCGGGGGCGCTGGTGGTAGTGCCCATCCACTTCTTTGCCGACCACGAGTCACGCTTCGGGGAGTTTGTGCGGCGGCAGCGCGACGGGGTGGCATCGTTTGGGGTGCGGCGGCCCAATTTCCGGCACACTACCCGCCGTTTGCTCGACCTACGCAAGGAGTGGCTGGCTGCCGTGGTAAGCTTCGGCTTGCTCAATGCCCTGCTGCTGGTGGTGAATGTAGTGGACATCAATTGGATATGGCTGGGCTTCGTGCCTGCACCCAACTTCGACCTCACGCAGTTTGTGCACGAGGGTACTTACGTGCTGATTTTCAGTATTCTGCTGGCGGCGGGCATCATGCTGTGGTTTTTCCGCCGCAACCTCAATTTCTACCAGCCCGGCCTGCCGCTGCTGCGCTGGGGAGCTACGCTATGGGTGGTGCAAAACGTGGTACTGGCCATTTCGGTGGGGCTGCGCAACTATTACTACATCGTGTATACGGGGCTGGCTTACAAGCGTATCGGCGTGTATGGGTTCTTGCTGCTAACCCTGTTTGGCCTAGGAACGGTGCTGCTCAAAATCTGGCAGCGGCGCTCGGCCTTCAACCTAGTGCGCCTCAACTCGTGGGCGGCCTACGCAGTGATACTGAGCTTGGCGGCCGGCAACTGGGAAATCTGGATTGCCGAGTACAACCTGCAAGCGGGCTTCCCGCGCCTCGACATCGGGTTCTTGCTGAATATGCCCCCTAGGGTGCTGCCGGTGCTGGCCGAGCGTCAGGCCATCATCGACCAAGTACCGCACCTGGTAGCTGAGGGCAGCGATGGCTACTACTACCCCATGGAGAAGGCTCAGGCGCACGAGTTGCTGCGGCAGAAGGTGGCAGAATTCAATCAACTCTATCCGAAGCAGGAGTGGCAGAGCCTAACTGGTGCAGACTGGTTGACTCACAAAGCATTGACTCCTCATGAATAACGACTGCGACGACTGGGATAAGTCTACCCGAACCGGTAATAGCTTCCCGTGGGGCGGCATACTGGCGGGCGTAGGACGAATGGTTTTCTACTTCTTTCTGCTGACGTGCTTACTGGTAGTACTGGCTACACTACTAGTAGCAGTATTCAGCTTGGCTGATAATGAACCTGCGGGCGACTACTTCTAAATCAATCCACTAGCTATGAAAGTCAAGCTCATCCTTCCCGCCCTCACCGAAGCCACCAACCCGTACTGGCGGCCCATTAAATACTCGCTCTTCCCACCCCTAGGGCTGGCCACGCTGGCCGCCTACCTGCCGCCCGACTGGGAGGCCGACCTGCAAGACGAGCACGTGGAGGCCCTGCGCCTCGACGATGCGCCCGACTTAGTCATCATCCAGGTGTACATCACCAATGCCTACCGGGCCTACGCGCTGGCCGACCATTACCGCGCCCGCGGCGCCTACGTGTGCCTAGGTGGCTTGCACGTGACTAGCCTGCCCGAAGAGGCTGCACCGCACGCCGACAGCATTTTTCTGGGGCCGGGCGAGGAAACGTTTCCCGCGTTTGTGCGCGACTGGCGGGCTGGGCAGGCGCAGCCGCGCTACGTGTCCACGGCCGGGCGCTCGCTGGTGGGGGTGCCGCCCATCCGGCGCGACCTCATCAAGCGCACACGCTACCTGGTGCCCAACTCGATAGTAGTGACGCGTGGCTGCCCGCACCACTGCGACTTCTGCTACAAGGATGCCTTTTTTGCGGGCGGCAAGTCGTTTTACACCCAAACCGTGGACGATGCCCTGGCCGAAATCGACCGCCTGCCCGGTCGCCACCTCTACTTTCTCGACGACCATTTGCTCGGCAATGTGCGCTTTGCGGCCGGGCTCTTCGAAGGGATGCGCGGCATGGGCCGGCTCTTCCAAGGCGCGGCCACGGTCGATAGCATCTTGCGCGACAATGGGTTGCTGGAGAAAGCGGCGCAGGCGGGTTTGCGCAGCTTGTTCGTGGGCTTCGAAACGCTGAGCCCGGTCAACCTAAAGTCGAGCAACAAGCCCCAGAACCTAGGGCGCGACTATGCCGCCGCCATCCGCCGCCTGCACGACCTAGGGATTATGATAAACGGCAGCTTCGTATTTGGGCTCGACGACGACCGGCCCGATGTGTTTCGGCGCACTGTCGATTGGGCTGTTGAGCAAGGTATTACTACTTCTACTTTCCACATTGCTACGCCTTATCCTGGCACGGCGCTCTTCCAGCGCATGGAAGCCGAAGGCCGCCTGCTGCACCGCCGCTGGAATGAGTACGACACCCGCACCGTGGTGTGCCAGCCCGGCCCGCACCTCACCGCTCGCCAACTCAAAAATGGCTACGACCAGGCCTACCGCGACTTCTACAGCTGGGGCAACATCACCAAAGCCAGCCTGGTCCACGACACCGTGCGCCACCAGCTCAAGCATTTCGCCTACGCGGGCGGCTGGAAAAAATTTGAGCCGCTCTGGAATTTCGTCATCAAGTTCCGCCACCTCGACGCCATGCGCCCCCTGCTCGAAGCTATTCTGAGCAAAGTCAGCGGGACTGAGCCGCGCAGTGGGGTAGGGGCGCCACCCGCATCAACTGCTAGCTCGGAGATGCTGCTGCCGTTGCCGGTGCTGCAGTAGTCGCGTCTGTCATGCAGAGCGCAGCGAAGCATCTCGCGTGGCGCAGTAAAACCTTACGCATTGATTAGTGCACCGCGCGAGATGCTTCGCTGCGCTCTGCATGACTCAACTCATAAACTTTATGCAACAACTAACACTGGCCACAACGGTCAAAAAACCGCTCACGCCTGCCGAATGGCTGCTGAGTAGCATCGGCTGGACCTTTGCTAGCGTCCTAGGTTGGTGGCTACTCAGTATGGGGCTGAGTGCGCTGCTCGGTGCTAATAGCGTGTGGACCGATAGACTGGTCCTGATTACGGCTGCCGCCGCCCACCTGTTCATCTGGTATAAGTCGGTACTGACCACGTGGGAAACAGTAGCCGAGCACACCGAGCCCCTTTGGCTCAGCGCCGTCAGTGCCGGCTGGACGCTGCTGCTCATCCTGTTTCAGCTGTCGTGCTTGGCGCTGTTATTTCTGGCTCTGCTGCTGGTCTGCGATGGAGGCAACTCAAGCGGCTGGAGCTTCTAAGCGCCGCTAGTCATGCGTAATCCTTTTGCTAAGTCGCAGACGCCGGAGCAATGGCTACTAGGTAGCGTGTGCTGGGTAGCTACTTGCTTGGCTTGTTGGGCTGGGCTCACCTATTGTATCGCAGACTTACGCTACGAATACCGGACGCTACAGCCGGCACTTCTCTTTTTCAGCTTTGTGCCCACATACAGCCTTGTTTGGAAAAAGGCAGTGCTCTCGCCATTGCTGACTAATGCAAGCCTTTCGGTTATCAACTGTTTTATAGTGTTGTGGATAACTGTGTTGATAACCATGCAGATAGTTTGGCCATTCTTCGAAATTTTCCTGCTAGCCTTTTCTGGGCCATCCACTAGCAACAACTAAGCTATACAAGCTAGGTCTACTTTTTTCCCCCGAAACAGCCATGACTTTCGCCGACGTAACAACCTATTTCCAAGCCAACCGCGCTCGCTTTGCCGACCTGGCCTGGGACGACCCGCACCAATTATCCCTCACGCAAAAACGCGCTATCAGCGCCTCGCTCCAAACCTTTCAGCGGGGCGAAGGCACGGGCGGCGACCACCTGCAGGCGCTAGCCGACCAGCTCGGCGATGCCGACTACGCGGCGGCCATGCGCCTCTTCATTCAGGAAGAGGAAGGCCACGCCGACATGCTAGGCCAGTTTATGGACCGGCAAGGGATTCCGCGCCTCCAGACGCACTGGCTGCACAACATCTTTCGGGGCCTAGGGCGGCCGCTGGGGCTGGTGCACATGGTGCGCGTCATTCTCACGGCCGAGGTGGTAGCTACTATCTACTACCGGGCGCTGTACACGGCCACGTTTTCGGGGCTTTTGCAGCAGTTGTGCCGCCGCATCTTGCTCGATGAGGAGATGCACCTTATCTACCATTGCCTGGCTATTCGGCAGTTGTCGCCTAAGCGCAGCTGGCTGAGCGCTTGGCTCTGGAAGCAAGCCTATCGCGGCCTGATGGCTGGCACTGCCTTCACGGTGTACCTCAGCTGCCGCCGGGCACTGCGTGCCGGGGGCTACGGCCTAGGTCGCTTTTGCACTGCCATTGCTACCGAGTACGCTCGCATCGAGCAGATGCAGCGGCCCGATGCACCGCTGGTGGTGCGTGGCGGGCCAGCCACCGCGCTCACCAACCCAACTGGCCCCACGGGCGCTTGGCAGTGGCCTAGTTCCCCGCTGCGCGTAGCGCGCTGATTCTTCGCATTTTTCTGTAAAATAATAATTTATGCAACCGAATAGTATGGTCGAAAATCAAAAAAACTGGCTTTATGGAGCTGGCTGCTTGCTCTGCGTAGAGGTATTTATTGCGGCGTTTTTACACGACCGTATCGTGCGGCCCTACGTGGGCGATTTGCTGGCCGTCGTCTTTTTGTATTGCCTGGTGCGGAGTGTCGTTACTACGCCCGTGCGGCCTACGGTATTGGCGGTGCTGCTGGTTGCCTACGGTATTGAGGTGCTGCAGTATCTGCACCTGCTTACGTACGTGGGGCTTCAGCATTCGCGGCTGGCCGCCTTGGTGCTAGGCAACCACTTTGAGTGGGGCGACATGCTGGCCTATACCCTAGGGGCACTGGGTATCTTGGCCGCCGAGCAAGCCACGGTGCTCTATAAGCAGCGCTATGCGTAGGCTGCTCTTTGCAAGCTTCTCGCAGATGCCACCCATTGGCACCCGCCTAGGGCTAACCCTGTCAAGTCTGGCCATCGGGGCGTTGAATCTGGTCTTCCTGAAGGAACTGTGGCCACACACGCCTACTGCCCACAGGTGGCTAATAGCCCTGGAATGGCTGTTGCTCTTGGCACTGCCGCCACAATTTATTGGGTGGGCGTGGCGTTGGCTACGCGCCTACGCGGGGCCCGCCTGGGTCTGGCTGCTGGCGGCGGTTGGCTTTTTGGGTGTGACTTGCCTAGGGGTGGTCGCCTGGCTGTCGCTACTCGCACTGGGGGTAGGGGCCTGGCTGTGGACCTGAAAAGCTAAACTATGGCGGGCGGTTAGGTGCTACTGGTGTGCGGTATTGCTAAGAAGTTGCTAGCTTCGCCCTCCGCTGAGTGGTGGCCCCGTGTTGTTGGCCTTCGTTTACTGTCCTTTCTATGCCCCGGACCTTGCTGCTTCTTGTGCTTGCAATTTCTATTGTGTTGGAGCTAGGGCTTACGGGCGGCGTTTTCTTTGCCCCGGCCCTCACCTTGGCGCAGTTTAAGGTGAAATATGGCCCCGAAACGCAATTCTTAGGGTATATAACCGGCTGGTTTTTGCTGCTCGTGACGCTGCTGGCAGCGCTAGCCTGGGTCCAGGTGCAGCGCCGCCGTCCTGGCTACGCAGCTCTCTGCTACCTGCTGGGTTTGTGGTGGATAGGTCTGGGCGTAGGGATTTACGTCGTTTTTGGGCGGCCCGAGAACCTAGTGCTCGATTCGTTCAAGGGCCTGCTCCTCGTGGTGCTTACCTGGCGCTACCAGGCCAGCCGGCAACTGCTGCGCCGCTAGGCGGCCAGCGGCGGCGCACTGCCGGGCGGCGAGTATCTTGCCTGCTGATACCGCATCTGCGCTCATGCCTCGTCCGCACGCCCATCCCATTCCGTTGCCCAAAATGCTGTCGCCCTTAGGGCGGGGGCTGGCGGCTATTCAGCTTGCCAAAGAAACGGCTACTATCATCCTGCTGGGCGTGCCTATGCTGCAAGGGCGGCCGCTGCTGGTACTAGCGGTGCTGCCGGGGCTAGTGCTCTATCTATTCAGGTGGGTGATGGTGCTGGGCAGCTTCCGGCGGCGGGCCGCGGCGGGCATCTGGCTGTTCACTATCATGGATGAATTGTGGGGCCTCGTGCTGTACTTGCGCGCTACCGATGGAGCCCCCACACTGCGCCAATTGCGCTACCTCGACTGGAGCTATCGCCTAGGTTTGGTGTTCTCGCTGGCGGCGCTGGCCGAGATAGCTTACCGCCGCTACCGCGACCGCGCCAGCCTGCGGGCACTGATAAAAGCCGCCTAGCGTTAAGATGGCTGGTATCTTTGCCCTTCTTCGCTCTTGCTAACCGCCGTTCATGGCCGACGAAACCACCCCACCCGCCTCGCCTAGCTCCGCTACTCCTGCCCCCACCCGCCGAGGCCGCCGCCCTGGCCGGGGCACCCGCCGGCTCGTGCGCGTGGCCTGGACGGTCTTCTTCCTCAGCGTGGGCGTAGTACTGGCGTACCCGTTGCTGGTCAAGAGCAACTTCTTATTTTTATTCGGTAAGTCACCGAGTTTGGAGGAGTTGGAGAATCCCAAGGTCGAGCAAGCATCCGAAGTCTACACGTCCGATGACGTGCTTCTAGGGCGCTACTTCCGCGAAAACCGTTCGCCAGTGCCGCTTAGCCAGATGTCGCCTTGGCTCACTAAAGCTCTCATCGCTACTGAGGATGCGCGCTACAGAGAACACTCAGGCATTGACCCACAGGCGCTGCTTTCGACGGTGTACTTCACCTTGCGCGGCAATAAGCGCGGGGGGTCGACCATCAGCCAGCAGCTAGCGAAGAACTTGTATAAAATCCGGCGCGGCGAAAACCAGGGTGGCCTCAGCCACGTGCCCGGTGTGGGCACAGTCGTAGCCAAAACCAAGGAGTGGATGACCGCCGTGGAGCTAGAGCGCCGCTACACCAAGGATGAGATTCTGCGGATGTACCTCAACACGGTCGAGTACGGCTCCAACGCCTTCGGTATCAAGGTAGCGGCCAAGACCTTCTTCAGCACCACACCCGATAGCCTTACGGCCGAGCAAGCGGCCGTGCTCATCGGGGTTTTGAATAACCCGACAGCCTTCAATCCGAAGTTTCACCCCGTGGCCGCCACCCGTCGCCGCAATGTGGTGTTGCAGCGCCTAGGTCAGGCGGGCCACCTCACCGCCACCCAGGTAAAGGCCATGCAGGCTGAACCCATCGTGCTTGAGTATCAAGTTGAAAAGCACGTCGATGGACCTGATACCTATTTCCGCGGCGCCATCAGCCAGGCGGCCAATAAGTGGTGCGACGAGCACGGCTACGACCTCTACCGCGACGGCCTAAAGGTGTACACCACCATCGACTCGCGCATGCAGGAGCACGCCGAAGAGGCCGTGGACCAGCGCATGAAGTCGCTGCAACAGACCTTCGACAACTTTTGGCGCACCCAGCGCACCAACCCCTGGGTAGACGAAGACGGCAACGAGATTCCGAACTTCATCGAAACCCAGATGAAGCGCACCGAGTCGTATAAAACACTGGCTGCTCGCTACAAAGGCCAGCCCGCCCGCCTCGACTCGGCCCTCAATGCCAAGCGCCCGATGAAGGTGTTTACCTGGAAAAAAGCCGACCACGACACCACGTTGGTAATGTCGCCGCTCGACTCGTTGGCTTACTATAAGCACTTCTTGCAAGCCGGTATGATGACGATGGACCCGTACACGGGCTCTATCAAGGCCTGGGTGGGCGGCTTAGATTACCGCTTCTTCCAATACGACCACGTGCGCCAAGGCAAGCGCCAGGCCGGCTCCACGTTCAAGCCCTTCGTGTACCTCACGGCCCTCGACAATGGCTATTCGCCCTGCGACCGCATCCGCGACCAGCGCGTGACCATCAACTACATCGAAGACGGCAAGCCCATGGAGTGGCAGCCCGCCAACGTGACCCGCGAGTACACCGGCATCAATATGACCTTGCGCCACGCCATGGCGCGGTCGGTGAACTCCGTCACGGCCCAACTCACTGAGAAAGTTGGTTGGGGCAAAGTGGCCCAGTACGCGCACAAAGTGGGTATTACCAGCCCCTTGCTGTCGGTGCCGAGCATCGGCCTAGGGTCGGGTGGCGACGTGAGTGTGTACGAGATGGTAGACGCGTACTCGACGTTTATGAACAGCGGTTTCCGCTCGACGCCGCGCCTCATCACGCGCATTGAGGACCGCAACGGCAACGTATTGCAGCAGTTTGACCCAGTGCAGAAGCGTGCTATCTCGCCCGAAACGGCTTGGCTGATGACCTACATGCTGCGCGGCGGTATGGAGGAGCCCGGCGGCACTTCCCAGGCGCTCTGGGATTTCCCCGAACTCTGGCACAAAGACAACCAGATTGGCGGCAAAACCGGTACCACCTCCAACTACTCCGACGGCTGGTACATGGGCCTCACCAAGGACCTTGTGAGCGGCGTGTGGGTAGGCGGCGAAGACCGCAGCATCCACTTCCTGCGCTCGCAGCAGGGCGAGGGTGGCCGCATGGCGTTGCCCATCTTCGGCCGCTACATGGAGAAGGTGTACCAGGATAAAAAGCTGAACTACGACTACGGTCCCTTCCCCAAAGCGCCAACCACGCTCAAGCGCAAGTACGTGTGCTACACCGAGTACGAGCCGCGCCGACGCCGCTCCGAAGCGGTAGATAGCATCAGCGCCGACAACTTATTGGAGCAGCTTAACACCAAAAACGGCGGAGCGCCCGCTATCGACTAACCACCTATTTCCGTAGGCTCTAAGTCCGGTCGTCATGCAGCGCGCAGCGCAGCATCTCGCATGGCGCAGTAAACCCTAACGTTAGTAGGTGTCAGTGAGCGAGATGCTTCGCTGCGCGCTGTATGACGGCCTAGGTATAGTAAAACAGCCTCTAACAAACCCGCATGATTCGTACCGTAATTTTCGACATGGATGGCGTCATTATTGACACCGAGCCCGTCCACCACCACGCCTTTTTCACGCAGTTTGGCGAGCTGGGCCTGACCATTTCGGATGAGGAATACGCCGCCTTCCTAGGCAAATCAACTCGCAACGTATTTCAGCAGCTCAAGCAGAAATATCACCTAGGGCCCGAAATAGACGACTTGTTGCGGCGCAAGCGCGAGATATTCAACGAGCGCTTTGACTCAGACCCAGACCTAGACCTGCTGCCCGGCGTACGCACCCTCATTGAGGACCTGCACACGCACGGCGTGCAACTGGTGCTAGCTTCGTCAGCCTCCAAGGCCACTATTGCGCGGGTATTCAATCGATTTGGGCTGGCGCCGTACTTCACGCACATCGTCAGCGGCGAAGATTTTGCGGAGTCGAAGCCCAATCCTGCCATCTTCCTGCACGCCGCCGAACTCTCTAAAACGCCCGTGTCGGAATGCGTGGTTATCGAAGATTCGACCAACGGCATGGCTGCTGCCAAAGCGGCGGGCATCTACTGCATCGGCTATGCCAGCCCGCACTCGGCAGGCCAAGATGTGCGTTTGGCCGACCTAGTTATTCAGGACTTCTCGGAGCTATCGGCTGAGCGGATAAAAATGCTTGCATAGAGACGAGCTATCCTGCTTTACCTAGCACAAGAATGCCCACCTAGCACGAAGCTAAGTGGGCATTCTTATGTTGAGAATCTAGCTAATTACTGCTGAACCACTGGCGTAGCGGTGCTGGCCGTGATGGGCGCGCTAGTCGATTTGGCCGACGAGTAAGCGGGGCAGGTGCTCTTGTTGCAGGCACCTAGGCCTAGGGTAGCAGCACCAATTGCGAGGATAAGAAGCTTCTTCATAAAGAGTAAAAAATTAAGAATTATCGGTTTAGGGTTCAAAGATAGGGCGCCTGAAAGCTAAATAGCTAGGACTTTAGCCCGAATAATGCTATTTCTATGAATAGTACTTTTCGGGCTAATTAGGTTCCTAACGATAGACTTATTTATTCAGTATATCCGAGGATTTTTAACATGCTATCGGCCGTTTGCTTGGGCGCAAACACAGTGTCGGTGAGCGTGCCATCTGCGGCACGGTCCAGAATGACGTGCTTGGGGGCAGGGATGAGGCAGTGCTTGATGCCGCCGTAGCCGCTGAGGCTTTCCTGATATGCGCCGGTGTGGAAGAAGCCCACATAGAGCGGCTGGCCGGTAGTCGGCTCCTGGCGGGTAGGCTGGAGCTGCGGTAAGAAGGTCTGGTAAATGTGCTTCTCGGCGTTGTAGTAGTCTTGCGAGTCGCAGGTGAGGCCGCCGAGCTGAATCTTACGGTAGGGGCGCTGCCAGCCGTTGAGGGCCAGCATAATAAAGCGCTGGTTCAGGGCCCAGGTATCAGGCAGGTTGGTGATAAACGAGCCATCAATCATGTACCACAGCTCCTTGTCGTTCTGGAGTTTCTCGTCCAGAATCGAGTAGATGGTGGCTCCGCTTTCGCCCACCGTGAAGATGCCGAACTCGGTGAAGATGTTGGGCTCGGGCACGCCTTCTTCCGCGCAGATTCGCTGGATGGTGCGCAGGATTTCGGAAATCATGTACGGGTAATCGTACTCCAGCTGAATCGAGGTCTGGATGGGCAGGCCGCCGCCGATGTCGATGGTTGTGAGCGTGGGGCAAATCTTGCGCAGCTCGCAGTACTTGTGGATAAAGCGCGAAAGCTCGGTCCAGTAATACGACGTGTCCTTGATGCCGCTGCTGATAAAGTAGTGCAGCATGGTCAGCTCGAAGCGCGGGTCTTCCTTGATGCGCTGTTCGTAGAGCGGTATGGCATCGGAGTAGCGGATACCTAGGCGCGAGGTGTAGAACTGGAAGCGCGGCTCTTCATCGGAGGCCAGGCGTAGGCCCAGCTTCACCTTTTTGCCAGCCTGCACGTGCTCGTGGTAGTACTCCACCTCGTTGGGCGAGTCGAGAATGGGCAGGCAGTTGACGAAGTCATCGTTGAGCAGCGCGGTGATGTCGCGCTTGTACTCTTCGGGCTTGAAGCCGTTGCAAATGATAAACTTTTCTTTACCTACTTTGCCCTGCTCGTAGAGCGAGCGGATGATGCTGATGTCGAACCACGACGAGGTTTCGAGGTGCACGTTGTTCTTCAGGGCCTCGTCGAGCACGAAGCGGAAGTGCGACGACTTGGTGCAGTAGGCATAGGAATACGAGCCGGTATAGCCCGTCTTGGCAATGCCCTCGGCAAACCACTGCTTGGCCCGCTGAATCTGGGAGCTGATTTTGGGTAAGTAGGTGAGGCGCAAGGGCGTGCCGTGCTTCTCCACCAGCGCCATCAGGTCGATGTCGTGGAAGAATAGCTCGTTTTCGCGCACCTGAAAATCGGCGTTGGGGAAGTCGAAAGTTTGGGTAATGAGGTCCTGGTAGGTATCCATTCTAAATTAGCAGTTGCTAGTTGTCAGTTGTTGGTACGAGAGTTGGCGGCCGAGCGGAAAACTTCGGGCAGCCGACACCTAGTAACGGACAACTAAAAGAAAATGCCGACCTTTACGGCCGGCGGCTCAAAAGTACCGCCGGAGGCCGGAAACAGTCCGGCTTCGCGCATCGGCCCTAGGGGGCAGAAAGCGACATGGCTACGGCGCCCACGCGCCGCAAGGCAGCGCTCGTCGTCTCGGAAGGGAGGGCGGTTCGGTGCTGGTTGTCCATGTCTATCTCTTCTATTCCCACCCGATGAAACGTATTAAAATTCTGGAAGTTCGCTCGGAGCTAGGGGCCGGCACCCGCGGCTCTAGCATGGGCGTCGATGCTCTGCGCGTGGCCTGCCTCAATAAGGGCTCCGATTACTTTCGGCGCTACAACTCAGTAGCGGTGCCCGACCTCAACTACGCGCTTTTTGACGCCACGCCGTTTCCGTACGCTCGGCACATCGACGCCATTTATACCGTACAAAAGAGCGTGGCCAGCGCCGTGGAGCAGACGCTGCGCTTCGGCGAGTTTCCATTGGTGCTGAGCGGCGACCACAGCAGCGCCAATGCTACCATTGCCGGCATCAAGGCTGCGTACCCCAATAAGACTCTAGGGGTCATTTGGATAGATGCGCACGCCGACATCCACTCGCCCTACACCACGCCCAGCGGCAACGTGCATGGTATGCCCCTGGCCGCCGCCCTAGGGGAGGATAATCTGCCCTGCCAGCGTAATCAGCCCGACGCCGATACCGAGTTTTTCTGGCGCCGCCTCCAAAACCTGAGCGAGCCCGGCCCCAAACTGCTCCCCGAGCACCTGGTGTACGTGGCCGTGCGCGACACCGAGCCCGAAGAAGATGCCCTCATCGAGCGCTTAGGTATCAAATGGGTACGCCTGCCCGAAATTCAAGAAAAAGGCAGCCGCCAACTGTCCCGCGAGATTTACCAGCACCTGCGCTTCTGCGACATGGTGTATATCTCGTTCGACGTAGATAGCCTCGATTCAAGCTTCAGCCACGGCACGGGCACCCCAGTTGCGAATGGCCTTTACCTATCGGAAGGCGAAAACCTGTGCCAGGACTTGCTCGAAAACGAGCGCGTGGTCTGCTTCGAGATGGGCGAAATCAACCCGACCCTCGACAACGAAAACACGATGGCTCAAAATGCTTTCAACATCCTGGAAAAAGCAACCGCCGCGATAGAGCGGCGGCTGCAAGTAGGCGAGGTGGTTGACAGAGGATAGCAGGGAGTAGGCAGCTTAGACTCTTAGAACCTAGGCTGCCTACTCCCGATTATACTGGCTGATAAAGGCGTAGGCGCCTAGGATGTAGGCAGTGGCCGAGGTGAAATGGTTGCCGCCCTGAATGGGCCGTAGCGCAACCTGCGTGGCACCGCGAGCCTGCATGGCATCGTAGGCGTCCTGCGAGTTGAAAAAGGGCACGTAGTCATCGGCGGTGCCGTGGAAGAGAGCCAGCGGCGCCGTAGGCTTCCAGTCGTAGATATCGTTGGCGGTGAGCGTAGCCGTGAGGGCCGCGTCCGAACCCGTCAGTACCGCCTGGCGGAAGGTGCTAGCAAACAGCTGGCTCTGCTGCGTGGGCACGTCGGCAAAGGGGTCGGCTTGCAGCCGGGTAGCGTAGGGCTCCTGGTAGTAGTACGAGTAGGGCCGGTTGAGAGAGTAAATGCGGTCGTAGGTGCGCAGCACCCACACGTAGGTACTCAGGAAGCTCAGCGGCTGGGTGCTCTGCAAAATGTATTTGGCAAAAGCTGACTTGTGGTAGGCGCCAGCGCCGGGGGCGCTGGCCGTCACGGGCAATGTGGTAGCATAGTTCTCCTGCAAGTACTTGTGCAGTGCCAGCGTGGCATAGCCGCCCTCCGAGTACCCTAGGAGAAAGTTTTTATCGTTGACGTTGAATTTTTGCTGCTGGCAAAACTCGCGGGTAGCCCGTAGCATATCGGCCGAGGTAGAAGCCAGCGAGGCGGCATGCTCGTAGGGGTGAGGCAAGGCCTTGCTAGCGCCGTAGCCGAGGTAGTCGGGCGCCGACACCACGTAGCCCGTCGAGGCCAGCACCGACACCACCGACCATACGTCGCTGCCCTGGGCGTAGTAACTAGGAGCCTGGCCCTCGCTGCTCGGCGTGATAGTGCCGTGCTGGTAGCTCAGCACGGGTAGCGCCGTAGGGGCCGTGGGTACTAGCACCGCGCCCGAGGCCGTGGTTTCCTGGCCTTCGGGCGTGCGGGTGTGGTAAGTGAGGCGGTACACCTTGATGGGGTACTGCACCAGTGCCCCCGCTAGCGGAATGGCCGACACCCGCGCGGCGAGTGCTGTGGTGCTGTACTCGCCAATGAGCGTGCTGCCCGTGAGCACGGTAGTACTGCTGCCCGGTGGCGTGGGCGCCGGGGCAACTGTAGTAGGGTCAGGGGCGCTGTTTTTGCAAGCCGGCGCGGCTAGCAGGCCCAGGCAGAGCCACAGGCTAGGGAGAAGAGAAAGGCGAAATAGCGACACGTAGAGAAGAAACTAGGACTAGAAAGTACTACTTAACGCCAGTCGGCAAGGGCCGCGTTCCGAGCGCTGAGCAAAAGGCGCAAGCCAACCTTGCGCAGCAGGCGCCGGGGCGCGGCTCCTAGGTGCCCTACCACGTTCTTACCTTTGGGGAGTTACCCTAAAGCCGAATGGATATAGAAGCCGGGCGGGCGTTTCGCAGCCGCAATTTTTGCTACTTTTTTGCCGGGCAATCTATCTCCTTGATAGGCACTTGGATGCAGAAAACGGCGGTGAGCTGGGTTATCTATACCCAAACGCACTCCAAGTTTATGCTCGGCGTGAGCGTGTTTGCCACGCTATTTCCGTCGGCTTTGTTTTCGCTGCTCGGGGGCGTAGTGTCGGACCGTTACAATCGCTACCAAGTGCTGCTGCTCACGCAGATTTTGTCGATGGTGCAGGCCGCGCTGCTAGCCTTGGCAGTGTTTTGGCGGCCCGAGGTGGTGTGGGCTATCATTGGGCTGAGCGCGCTGCTGGGCCTCATCAATGCCTTCGATGTGCCCGCCCGGCAGTCGCTGGTGTACGACTTGGTAGAAGACAAGAAGGATGTGCCCAACGCTGTGGCACTCAACTCAATGATGCTCAACCTATCGAAGTTGCTGGGCCCGGCCATCGCCGGCTTGGCGCTAGAGCAACTAGGCGCGGCCGCTTGTTTTGGGCTGAATGCGTTCAGCTTCGTAGCCGTTATTGGGTCGCTGCTGGCCCTGCGGCTACCGGCTTACGTAGCCAAGGTGCACGATACCAGTATCCTAAGTGAGCTGGCCGAGGGATTTCAATACGTAAGGGATACGCCGGTTATCCGGTTTATTATCAGCATGGTGGGGCTGACCGCCTTGCTTGTTCTGCCGTTTACCAACCTGCTGCCGGTGTATGCGAAGGATATCTTTCGGGGCAACGCTACCACCTTCGGGCTGCTCGATGGGGCCATTGGCCTAGGGGGCCTGGTAGGGGCATTCTACCTGGCCTCGCTGAAGCCAAGCGTTAGCCTGAGTAAGGTAATTGCGGTTACCACTTTTGTGTTTGGAGCCGGGCTACTGCTGTTTGCCTACACGCCGCGCTACGCCCTGGCGTTGAGCTTTCTGGTCGTGACGGCGTTCGGCATGATGGCCCAGACCACCATCAGCGTCACGCTGCTGCAAACCACGGTGGCGCCGGCTATGCGGGGCCGCGTCATCAGCCTCTACGTGCTGGTGTACACGGCGGCGCTGCCCCTAGGTAGCCTGCTGGTGGGCGCGGCGTCGGAGCGCTTTGGTGTGCAGCCTACGGTGCTGGCTGAGGGTGTACTATGCTTGCTGATAGGCTTGCTTTATCTTCAGAACTTCCGCAAGGAAAAATCGGCGCCCACTACGCCCGAGGTTGCGGTGGCTGCCTGAGGTGCATGCGTAACCCCGCCGTACCTTTGCCCTCGTGCAACAGCTTGAACAAACCTTAAAAACTGCCCTGCAAGCCGCCGCGCAGGCCGTTTTCAACCAGGATATTCCCGCCGCCAGCCTCGTGCTTCAGCCCACGCGCAAGGATTTTGCCGGCAGCTTTACCCTCGTCACGTTTCCGCTCACCAAAGCCTTCGGCAAAGGCCCCGAGCAAATCGGCCAAGCCCTGGGCGAGTGGCTGAAAGCCAACGCGCCCGCCGTGCGCGGCTACAACGTGGTGAAAGGCTTCTTGAACCTCGAAATTGCCGATGCCGAGTGGCTCCAGCTCTTCACCGAGCTAGCGCAGCAGCCCGCCGGCACGCCCGTGCCCTTTGATGGCCCCAAAAAAGTGGTGGTCGAGTACTCGTCGCCCAATACCAACAAGCCCCTGCACCTAGGGCACTTGCGCAATAACTTCTTGGGCTACAGTGTGGCCGAGATTCTGAAAGCTACTGGCGCCACCGTCACCAAGGCTAACTTAGTAAACGACCGCGGCATCCACATCTGTAAGTCGATGATAGCCTACCAGCGCTTTGGCGAAGGGGCTACACCCGAAAGCGCGGGCCTGAAGGGCGACCACCTAGCAGGTAAATATTACGTGCTCTTCGAGAAGCACTACCGCGAAGAAATCAAGCAGCTCGAAGCCGAGGGCGTCACCAATGAGGTAGCTAAAAAGCAGGCCCCGCTGATGCTCGAAGCCCAGGAAATGCTGCAAAAGTGGGAGGCCGGCGACGAAGAGGTAATGGCCCTCTGGCACCGCATGAATGGCTGGGTGTACGATGGTTTCAACGCCACTTACGCCAACATCGGCGTCGATTTCGACAAGTTCTACTACGAGTCGGGCACTTACCTCCTAGGTAAGGAGCGCGTAGAAGAAGGCCTGCAGAAGGGCGTATTCTTCAAAAAAGAAAACGGCTCGGTCTGGGTTGATTTGCAAGCTGAAGGCTTGGATGAAAAGCTGCTGCTCCGCGCCGATGGCACCAGCGTGTACATTACGCAGGACCTAGGCACGGCCGAGTTGAAGTACCAGGATTTTGGCTACGACAGCAGCATCTACGTCATCGCCGACGAGCAGAACTACCACATGCAGGTGCTGCAAGCCACGCTCAAGAAGCTGGGCAAGCCCTACGCCGATGCCATCCACCACCTCAGCTACGGCATGGTCGATTTGCCCTCGGGCAAAATGAAGAGCCGCGAAGGCACTGTAGTCGATGCCGACGAGCTGGTGAAGGAAGTAGAAGAAGCCGCCGAAGCCGCGACCCTCGAAAAAGGCAAAACCGAAGGCCTAAGCGACGAAGAGCTCGCTCAGCTTTACCACACGCTAGGCCTAGGTGCCCTGAAGTACTACCTGCTGAAGGTAGACCCCAAGAAGCGCATGCTCTTCAACCCCGCCGAGTCGGTGCGGCTGGAAGGCGACACGGGGCCATTTATTCAGTATTCCTACGCCCGTATTTCCAAAATACGGCGTGATGCAGAAGCCTCCGGCGTAGCCGCTGATGCTGACTTTAGCCAGTTGGGCAGCCTACATCCGGCCGAGGCCGAGCTGATACAGCAGTTGGCGGGCTATGCGGGTGTGGTGGCTGAGGCTGCCCGCGCCCTCTCGCCCGCCGTGGTAGCGCAGTACGCTTATGAAGTAGCCAAGAGCTACAACCGCTTCTACACCGAGGTGCCGATTTTGAAGGAAGCCGACTTGGTAAAAAAGACCTTCCGCGTGGCGCTCTCAGCCCAAACGGCTGAAACCATCAAAGTCAGCCTAGGGCTGCTTGGCATCGAGGTGCCCGAGCGCATGTAGTACTAGTTTAAGTAGCGATTATCCAGACGTAGAGACGCGGTAGCCCGCGTCTCTACCTTTTTTTTAGAGCAAAGCAAGATGAAAAGCGTAGCGGTATACTGCGGCTCCAGCAGCGGCAATAAAGAAGAATACACCCAGCAGGCCCAGGAAATGGGCCGTGAGCTGGCCCGCCGGGGACTCACGCTTGTGTACGGGGGCGGCTGCGTGGGCCTGATGGGTGTCATTGCCGATGCCGTGCTAGCCGAGGGCGGCAAAGTTATTGGCGTTATTCCCGGCTTTCTGGCCGATAAAGAGCTGGCGCACAAGGGGTGCACCGAGCTGCACGTTGTAGAAACGATGCACCAGCGCAAGCTACTTATGGCCGACCTTGCCGAAGGCTTTGTAGCTATGCCCGGCGGCTTTGGCACCCTAGAAGAGCTGTTTGAAGTGCTGACTTGGGGCCAGCTTGGCCTGCACGGCAAGCCTGTGGGCCTGCTCAATACCCTAGGCTTCTACGACTCGTTGCTGGCATTGCTCGACCACATGAGCGGCGAGGCCTTCCTGCGCTTTGAAAATCGTAACCAGGTGCTGCAAAACCCCAGTGCCGCTGCCTTGCTCGATGCAATGGAGCAATACCAGCCCCTACGCCTAGAGAAGTGGCTGACCCCGGAGAAGAGCTAGGTAGCCACCCTAAGCCAGTATAAAAGAAAACGTCAGGCTCAGCTGAGCCTGACGTTTTCTTTTATTCATTCCGGTTATCGCGCCAGCCGCAGGCCAGTGTACTGCCAGCGCTTGTCGGCGTGGAAAAAATTGCGGTACGTGAGGCGGATGTGGCTCTCGGGCGTCGCACACGAGCCGCCGCGCAGCACAAGCTGGTTTATCATAAACTTGCCATTGTACTCACCTAGGGCGCCGGCGGCGCGCTGGTAGCCGGGGTAGGGGTGGTAGGGCGAATACGTCCACTCCCAACAGTCACCGAGTAGCTGGTGGCACTGCGTCGGGTCGGCATCGGCAGCGAGGGGCTGTGGGTCGAAGTGGCCAGTTTCAAGCCAATTGCCGCCCTGCGGCGTGGCATTGAAGTAGCGGGCGGCGGTTTCCCACTCGGCTTCAGTGGGCAGGCGAGCGCCGGCCCACTGCGCGTAGGCGTCGGCCTCGTAGAAGCTGATGTGCGACACCGGGGCACCTAGGCTAAGCGGCGCCAAGCCAGTGGGGCCGTAGCGTAGCCACTGCCCATCGGCAGCCTGTGACCAATAAAGCGGGGACTGCCAGCCCTCCCGGTTGACGAGGTCCCAGCCCTCACCTAGCCAGAACTGAAACTGCCGGTACCCGCCCGCCTCGATAAACTGGAGGAAGTCGCCGTTGGTGACAAGTCGGTTTTGAAGTTCGAAGGGTGCTACCAGCGCATCGTGCACCGGCAGCTCATTGTCAAACGAAAAACCCGCCTCCTGGTGCCCAACCGGGTAGATGCCGCCCGGTACCGCCAGCCAAGTTGCCTCGGGTACTGCATAGCTAGCGTTGCCCACTGCCAATGGCACTTGGTCGGGCCTGAGGTAGCCGGGCGCCAAAGGGTTGGTGCTGAGGATGTACTTAATGTCGGTAGCCAGGAGTTCCTGATGCTGCTGCTCGTGGTGTAGGCCTAGCTCTACTAGCTCGGCGGCGGCGGGCGGCAACTCGGCCAAGCGGTCGAGTAGGGCAGCCATGTGCTCGTCTACGTAGGTGCGGTAGTGATATACATCGGCCAGGGGGGGGCGCGAGAGTGTACCCCGGTCGGCGCGATTCACGCGCGAGCCCAGCGAGTTATAGTAAGAATTAAATAGAAAAGCGTAGTCGGGATGAAATACTTCGTAGCCGAGGGTAAACTGCTTCAGCAGCATCGTTTCCCAAAACCAGGTAGTATGGGCGAGGTGCCACTTAGGCGGGCTCACGTCGAGGTTAGGTTGCACCACAGTGTCTTCGGGGAGCAGCGGCTGGACCAAGGCCACCGACTGGGCGCGTACGGCTTGGTAATGGTCGGCCAAGGAGGTAATAATCGGCGCAGCTGGGGCCGCCGCGAGGAGTGGAGCAGTAGTAGACATAAGAGGACTAAGTGACGAAAGCTAGAACCAATAGTACGAACGACTGGTTGCGGCTGGCAACTCCTAACAGGTAGAAGTTTTTAGGAGTTGCGCATAGTAGCGGTTTACCGCAAGTATAAGCACAACGCTACGGTAAGTACGTAGACTATTCTAAGTAGAAACTGGTATTTATTAAAGGGACAGTAGTATTAATTTGTTGACTTGGTAACTAAGTGATTAGCTTCATCCGTCTTTAAAACAAACACGACCCAATTTCCTCCTATCTCCTCCCTGTTTCATGGCAACTACCCCCACCACCGCAACTACCGCAAGCGACGCCAAGCGTTCGCTGCGTCCCGCTAACCGCATCGGCGAAAAAAGCCGCCGTGGCTTCGCAGCCATGTCGCCCGAGCAGCAGCGTCGCATCGCCAGCGAAGGCGGACGCGCTTCGCACCAAAGTGGCCGTGGCCACCGGTTCTCACCCGAAGAGGCACGCGAGGCTGGCCGCAAAGGTGGCCAGATTAGCCGCCGCGGTAAAAAGAAAACCGACACGCCTTCCTAGTTCGGGCGCAGCCCCAAAGTCAGCATCTTAGTATTCGGCCGGGTAGCATAGCTACCCGGCCGTTTTGCGTATGGGCCCAAGCCAGAACTCTACCTAGGCCGCCATCTTTGTTTTATGTTAACTCTTTCTTACCAGCGGCGAGCCCTGCGCTTCAATTTTCCGGCTCGCACCTCGCGCGGTGCACTTACCGAGCATATCGCCTATTACCTCGAGCTACGCGATGTGCGCGCCTCGGGCCGGGTGGGGTGGGGCGAGGCGGCGCCGCTGGCTGGTCTTAGCCCTGACTATGGGCCTGGTTTTGAGGCGCAAGTGCAAGCCCTCTGCCACGCGGTAAACCAGCAGCGCTACACGTTCTTAGAAGACATAGCGCCAGCTAGCCTCACCAGCGCGGCACAGCCCGCCTTGCGCTTTGCCCTCGAAACGGCCGTGCTCGACTTGGCCCAGGGCGCCCGGCACCAGTTGTACCCCAATGCCTTCAGCCAGGGCCAGGCAGGCATACCTATCAACGGCCTGGTATGGATGGGCGATGCCGCCTTTATGCGTGAGCAAATCCGGCAAAAGCTGGCGGCGGGCTACTCCTGCCTGAAAGTTAAAATCGGTAGCCTGGACTTTGCTACCGAGCTGGCCCTGCTAGCCGAAATCAGGAGCGAGGCCGGGCCCCAGCAGCTGGTACTACGCGTCGATGCCAATGGCGCCTTTAGCCCTGCCGAAGCCCTAGGTAAGCTCGAGCAGCTGGCGCGCTTCGAGGTGCATTCTATCGAGCAGCCCATTGCGGCGGGGCAATGGGCAGCGCTAGCCGATGTATGCCGCCACTCGCCCATACCCGTGGCCCTCGATGAGGAGTTGATTGGCCTCACCGACCCCACCCGGCAGGCCGAGCTGCTGGCAGCCGTGCAGCCGGCCTATGTTGTGCTCAAGCCCACCTTGCTGGGTGGCCACGCTGCTACGCAGCGCTGGATTGCTTTGGCCAAAACGCACGGCCTCGGCTGGTGGATAACCTCGGCCCTGGAGTCAAATGTTGGCCTTAATGCCGTGGCGCAGCTCACGGGCGAGTACGATGTGGCAGGCTTTGCGCAAGGCCTGGGCACCGGCCAGCTCTACCACAACAACGTGGCCGCGCCGCTACGCATCGCCCAAGGCGCGCTGCACTATGACCCCGCCGGCTCTTGGGGGCAGCTCGTCTCCGAAGAGCTGACCTAGGTAAGGTAGTACTACTAATACCCTGCCAGTTGTAGCTTTAAGCAGCCTTACTTAGAAGGGCATGCAAGATGGCTGGTCTGGTACTTTTGGCAACAAAACTCGGGGCGCTCGGCAGAGCGCTGCGCTGGCGCGTGGCCGGGCTGCTCGGGCTGTTGCTGCTAAGCCAAGCCGGGTGGGCACAGCCTACGCAGCCATTCCAGCTCATGCGGCCGCATGCCAAGCACACTACCTTCAAGTTCGATACCCAGCGCAACCTCATTATTGTGGCCGCCCTCCTCAATGGTCAAGGGCCGTATCATTTCCTGCTCGATACGGGCGTGAGCACCAGCTTGCTCACCAACCCTGCCCTAGGCGACTCGCTGCACCTTGTGCGGGGCGAAGAGCTGCGAGTAGTGGGGGCGGGGGGCGAAGACACCCCGCTCCGGGCCTATCGTACCGACAACGTGCGCGTGGAGCTGCCCGGCCTGGTGGCACCGAGCATGAGCTGGCTGCTGCTCTCCGACGATGCCCTCAACCTATCGGCCTACGCCGGCACCCGCATCGATGGCATTCTGGGAGCCGAGCTTTTTCATTCGATGGTAGTTGCCGTTTGGCCCATGCGCGGGCAGCTAGTGTGCTACGAGCCCAGCAGCTACCGCGCCCCGCGCCGGGGCTGGACCACTGTACCGCTACACCTCAATAAAGGCAAAGCTTACCTGGAAGCCAATATAGAGCAGCTGCCGGTGGCCGCAAGCGCGGCGGCTTCCCCGTTGCCGCTGCGTCTGGTGCTCGATACAGGCGCGGGCCACGCCCTCAGCCTCGAAACCAATGCTGACCGGCGCCTGTACCTCCCGCCCGGCCACCTGCGCGCCGACTTGGGCCGCGGCCTCGGAGGCATCGTGAAGGGTAGTATCGGGCGGGTGGCCGCTATTAGGCTGGGGCGCTACCGCTTGCCGCGGGTGCTCACGTCCTTTCCCGATTCGGGGCAGGTGCACCAGCGCTTGCGTGTGCAAGATGCGCCCCGCCAGGGCAACCTAGGGTTTGAACTGCTAAAGCGCTTCAATAGCGTCATTGACTACCCCCACCAGCGCCTGCTATTGCGCCCCAATGCGCAGACCAGCATGCCCTTCGAGCACGATATGAGCGGCCTTGGCCTGGTAGCAGCCGGCCCAGGCTATCGCTACTGCTTGGTAATGAGCGTAGAAGCTGGCTCACCCGCTGAGGAGGCAGGCATCATGGCCGATGAGGAGCTGCTGGCCATTAACCTGCTGCCCACTGGCATGCTGCCGCTCTCCGAAATCACGCGGCTGCTGCGGGCCAAGGATGGCCAGCGCCTGCTGCTGGTGCTGCGCCGCCCCGACGGTGAGCTGCATTCCGTGAGTCTGCAACTGCGCCGGCGCATCTAGGCTAGCTACGGCATTATGTGCCACCTAGGGCGCACAATACCGGGGCTGGCTTTAGCTTTGGGCTGCCGTCGGCGCCTAGGGCTCGGGCGGCGGCTTCTTTTCTCCCCGCCCTTTGTGCTTTGCTAGCTGTTCATTGGAAACGCCATCACCCGAAATTCAGGCCAACCAGCACATCTACCGCGACTATTTTGACGAGGAGTTTACGCGCAGTATTGACGAGAATATTCTGCAATTGCTCGACCGGGTGTGGTTTCGCTCGCGGCTGGTAGGCTTTGACCCTTTTCCGCGGCGCAACAACGCCGACCGGCCTCTGATTTTCGCATCCAACCACTCGGGCATGGCTTTCCCCTGGGATGCTATTGTGGTGCTGGCGCACCTGTTTCGGAAGCTGCCCGACCACTGGCATACTATGCCGCGGCCCATGTCAGCCCCGCTACTTTCCAAAACGGTGCTCATGAATCCGTACTTGGTGCAGCACTTCTGGAAAAAATGTGGGTGTGTGGAGGCCACCACGCTCAACTTCGAAACCATGATGTACAACCCGAGCCACAACCTCATGGTGTATCCTGAGGGTGTGCCGGGCATTGGCAAGGGCTTCAATCGCAAGTACCAGCTACAGCGCCTAGCTACCAGCATGCTGCGCATGAGCTTGCTCCACGGCACCGACATCATGCCGTTTTACACCGTTAATGCGGAGTATCTCAATCCTTATGCCTATAGCTTCGAGCCGATAAACCGCCTTACCAAGAAAATAGGCATTCCCTTTCTACCACTCACGCTGCTGCTGCTGTTGGTGCTGGTGCAGCCGTGGGCATTTTACCTAGCGTTGCCCGCTCAGCTCACCTATGTAATGGGCACCCGCATTCGGCCCACCGAGCTTACCACCAAAAAGCACGACGAGCTCACCCGCGACGAGTACCTGGCCCTGAGCGAAACCATCCGGCAGCGCATGCAAAGTGAACTCGACGCTGCCGTGCAGGCCCACGGCCAGCAGCCCTACCGCTGGCGCGAGCTTTGGCAGCGCCTCAAAGAAAACCGTCGTTATTTTCCGTTCTTCCTACCCTTTGCCTGGCCAGCCGCTTTCACCGAGTTTGAGCGGCGCTTTGTCAAAAACGGCGAGCGCGGGTTCAACCTGCACCTCGACCGGCCGGGCGCATTCTGGAAAATAGTGTGGCGCAACCCGCTAGTATTAGCTTATTTTATTCCGCTACTGGGCTGGATACCGCTGGCTATCAAGGGGTATCGCGGCCACCGGCTGGGCCGCCGCTCACAGCAGCCCTAGGTTATTGCCGCTAGCTTAGTAGCTTAGCAACCGGCTGGCTGTCAATGGCCTTCTTGCGTCACTTTTCTTATTTTTTCACGCATGGACGACCTGTTCAAGAAATTCATCAATACCGGCGTAGGCTTTCTTTCGCAAGGCAATAAGCGCATGCAAGCCGCCCTCGATAAGCTGGTGCAGGACAGTAAAATCTCTGAGCAAGAGGGCAAGAAAATAATGGACGACCTAATGAAAAGCGGGGAAGCCAAACGCAAGGACCTTGAAAAGCAGTTGCAAACCCTCACGGGCAGCCTCAAAAACCGGGCAAACAAGAGCGGCGAAGCCGAAAAGCCTGCCGCCAAAGCTGGAGCTGCTTCTAAAAAAGCGGCGTCGGCTCCGGCCAAGGCTACTGCCGCTAAAAAAACGCCGGCACCAAAAGCTGCTAAGGCCAAAAAAGCATCTCCTAGCCCAGAGCAGGAGTAGCCTCAGCGCTACTAGTTTGGGCCAAAAATGCTTCGATGGCAGCCATCGTTTCGAGCGGTGCGCTCAGGTGTGGGCAGTGGCCTGCGGCGGGCAGGGTCATGAGAGTGGCTTGCGGCAGATGCTTCATGAGGAAATCTCCTACCTCAGTAGGTGAAATAACATCGTCGGCACACTGAACCAGTAGCGTAGGCTGTTTTAGGTGGGCAACATCTGCGCGGTTGTCGGCCAGGAAAGCGACGCGAGCAAAGTGCTGCGCTACATCCGAATTAAGATTGCAGAAGTAGCCGGCTAATTCCTCTCCTATGGTGCCAATGTGCTCCGGGTTAACCAACATGCCCGAAAATAAATTGGCCCAGCCACGCTGGTCAACAGCAAGTAGGTTCAGCATTTGATTTACATCCTCCAGCGAAAGGCCGCCGTAGTAGCCCGGTTTGTTGAGGTAGCAAGGCGACGCCGTCAGTAGCACGCACTTAGCAAAATAGCCGGGCGCTTGGCCAGCCGCCAGCATGGCAATGGTCGCACCTACCGAGTGCCCAACCAGAACTACTTCGTGCAGGTCCAGTACCCGGCATATCTCTACCACGTCCTGGGCATACCGGTCCAGAGAATTGTATTCTTGCCAGTCATAAGCAGTGGGGTCCAGTTCACCAGTACCAACGTAGTCGAACAGCACTATTCGGTGCCGTTTGGACATAGGCGTGCTGAGATAACGCCAAATTTGCTGGCTACAGCCAAAGCCATTGCAGAACAGCAAGGTTTGCGGACCATCCCCGATAATCCGCACACTGTGGCGCTGCATAATGGCTTCGCGCTCAGTAGCGAAGTCAATAGTCACATCCGGTTGCGATGCACGAAGGCTAGAAGCAAATACCGGCAAAGTCTCTAGTGGGGTGGGAGAGGGCAGAATCATAACGTAGGGAAAATGGACTATAATACAGATGAGCTTATCTTATAGTTTATATCGTGTATCACCCTAAGGTAGTTGGTTAATAATTAATTAATAATGCTTTATATGTTTAATTAAAATAAATATTAATTTTTTTATGCGACTGGATTGGCGTTTGTTAATAGGATTTTATTTCTAGTGATAACCCATTACAGAAATAAGCAGGTGGGCGCTTATGGGTAGCAAACTATATAGCATAGGCATAAAAAAAGCCCGCGTTAGCGGGCTTTTTTGTAATCTTGAAAGGCAAGTGCTACGCAGCGGAGTACGTTACTTCCTTTACCGCTTTTACCACGCGGGCCACGTTGGGTAGCGAGGCTTCGATGAGGGTAGGCGCGTAGGGCAGCGGCACGTCGGCGCAAGTGATGCGGATAACCGGCGCGTCGAGGTAGTCGAAGGCGCGGCGCTGCACGATGTAGGCTAGCTCGCCCGAGAGGCTAGCCAGCGGCCAAGCTTCTTCTACTACCACCATGCGGTTGGTTTTCTTTACCGAAGCTACGAGCGTGTCGTAGTCGATAGGACGCACTGAGCGCAGGTCAATTACCTCGGCCTGGATTCCTTCTTTGGCTAGCTCATCAGCGGCACCAAAAGCAATCTTCATCATTTTGCCGAAGCTCACGATGGTCACATCCTTGCCTTCGCGCGCTACGTTGGCTTTGCCGATTTCGAGAATGTACTCTTCCTCGGGCACTTCGCCCTTGTCGCCGTACATCAACTCCGACTCCATGAAGATTACGGGGTCTGGGTCGCGGATGGCGGCTTTCATCAGGCCTTTCGCATCGTAGGGGTTAGAAGGCACTACTACCTTCAGGCCGGGCGTGTTGGCAAACCAGTTCTCGAAGTTCTGCGAGTGCTGCGACGATAGCATGCCAGCGTTGCCGGTAGGCCCGCGGAACACGATGGGGCACGAGTACTGCCCACCCGACATAGAGTAGAGCTTAGCAGCCGAGTTAATTACCTGGTCGATGGCCACCAACGAGAAGTTGAAGGTCATAAACTCAATAATCGGCTTCAGCCCATTGGCTGCTGCACCTACACCGATGCCAGCAAAGCCTAGTTCGGCAATCGGCGTATCAATCACACGCTCAGGTCCGAACTCGTCGAGCATGCCCTGGCTCACCTTGTAAGCTCCGTTGTATTCGGCTACTTCCTCGCCCATCAAAAAGACGGACGGGTCGCGGCGCATTTCTTCGCTCATGGCCTCGCGCAGGGCCTCGCGGAATTGAATAGTACGCATCTGGTTGAATAAAATACGGGGTAAAGTTAAGCGTCTTTTAGCTGTTAGCCACTCGTTGTTAGTAGCTAGCTTCCTGTCGGGCAAGAGCTATCCGCTAACAGCGAGTGGCTAACAGCTAAAAAAGCTACCTCAACGCCTCTCGGAAAGCCGGGCGCTGGGCGTATTCCTGAAACTCTAGGTCCTCTACAGCTTGAGTCGAGAGGTTGCGGTCGAGCTGCACGGCGCGGCGCAGCTCTTGGCCCATGGTGTTTTCGTCGTGGCGGCGGGCAGCAGCCACGGCCAAGCCATAGTGCGGGGCCGCGGCCTGGGGGCGTAGGTCGAGGGCCAGCGTGTATTGCGCCGCCGCTGCGTCGTAGCCACCGCGTTGCAGCAGCAGCAGGGCTTCGTTCATGTAGTTCTGGTAGCTGGGGCCGGCTAGGCGCAGGCTGGCCAGGGCCTGTTCGGGCTGCCCAATTTGAATTTCGAGTGCGGCCCGGTCGGAGAAGATTTTGCGCAGCATAGGCCGCGAGCCGCCGAGCTTGATGGCGTAGTCGTAGTCTTGCAGAGCCTCTAAGGTTTCCTGCGCCTGGCGGTGAGCAGTGGCAGCGCGGTAAAATAACTCGGACGTAGGGTGGCGGTGGGCCGCCAGGGTGAAGTTGACGGCTGCCCGGTGGTAGTAAGCGCGCTGCACGCGCTCAGTGGGCTCCTTGGCGGCACGCATGGCTAGCACCGTGGCTAAGTTGTAGAAGGACTCCCAATTGGACGTGCTGGCCGCCGACAGCTCGTAGATGCGCTGTTTTTCGGCTAGTAGCGGCGTGAGCGTGGCTGAGTAACGCAGTTCCTCGGGCGTGAGTGCCTCGATATCGGCCTGCTTTTCTACCATCTTCTTGCTCAAGAGGTACACCTCCGAGTCGTAGCGCTGTGGGGCAGTGTAGGTAACGGCCACCGTGCCCCAACGCAGTACTGGGTAAATGTACTCGTCGAGATAGTCGAAGTAGCTGAGCCGGTGTAGCGCCTTTTCCTTCTGGGCAAACGTGCCCCGCGTGTCGTTGATGATGGAGATAACCGAATCTTGCTGCGCGGGCTTGAGCACCGAGTTCTGCACCTGGTTCAGAAACAGCTCCCAACTGCGGCGGTAGGCAATGGTGTCGAACTTGATATTCTCGACCTTATTGAGGTACGAAAAGCCTTTCACCCGCTGCTTGTAGTAGTAGAGCAGCATTTTTACGCGCTTGCTGGCCAGGGCTGGCTGGTGCGCATCGGTGGAGTCGGGCGAGTGGCCCGCCGCGATGAGCACGCGCTGCGTGTGCTGATTGGCATCAATCAGGTCTTCGAGCGCGGCGATATTGGTACCTAGGTGCGAGCGAATAAACCACTTGCCCTGGTCGAAGAACAGCGGCAAGATGCGGGTGCCGCTCATCACGTTGCTGGCGTGCTCGGGCAGTAGCGCCAGGGCCGAGTCTTCGACTACCACACGGCGGGCGGGGTCCGAGATGCCGCGGGCCACTAGGGTTTCAGTGCTGGCGCGCAGTACTTTGCCATGGGGCTTGGTTTCGCGCACCTGGCCGCGGGCCATGAGCTGGCCCGGCGAGCGGCGGGGCGTGTTGCCGATGGTGAAGCGGCTGCGGCTCACGAGGCGGCCCTTCACCGAGTCGTCGTAGGTATACTCGCCGTGGGCAAACGATAGCCGACCTACGGTGTCGAGGCGCAGGTCGTGGTCGTAGCGATAGGTAAGCACCACTTCGTACACGGCGCCCTTATGCAGGTGGTTGGCATTAGCCTTGGCGGTGGCCTCGAAAGGCACGGCATCGCCCACCGCCGTGAGCGGCGCCGGCGACACCAGCACGCGCCGGCCAGCCTCGGCCTGCTTCAGCATTTTGGGCAGGGGCGAGCAGGCCGTGGGGAGGGCCAATACCAAAAACCAGCGGCTCAGCTTGCTAGCGGAGCGGCCGGTGAAAAATAAATGATTTTTTTGTTGCAACGGACTCGTCTTTTACGGCAGCTTAAACGTAGAAAGCGACCTAGGCAGGTATACCAGCCACTACTTCAGTAGGGTAATCTGCCGGTAATAAGCGCGATACAAATTGCAGGCAGCCGCCAGGCATTGTATCTTGGGCTGGCAAAGTTGCACCACCCTCTTCGAAACTCACCTATGAAACGCGTCACCGACTTTATCGAAACGCAGTCCTTTGGGCTGTGCTCGGCGCTAGGGCAGCGCTGGGGGTTTAGCACACGCAGCGTCCGGCTGTCGTTTGTGTACGCTTCATTTTTTACGTTCGGCTCGCCCGTCGTGCTTTATTTCGCTGGCGTATTCTGGATGAATATTCGCCACGCGATGCGCCAGCAGCGCAGCACTGTGTGGGACTTATAATAGCGTTATGCGTTAAAAAGTATGAGTGATGAACTGCTGAATATCACTCGGCAATTCATCACTCATACTTTTTAACGCATAACGCTATCAAATTGCTTTTTACCCTGTCCGAAGTAAGCCCACACAATACTACCTAGGTAGGTGCCCGGCCGCTGGCTGGCTAGTAAGCGAGGCTTGGCAAGCTTGCGGCGGCGGCGCCAATAGCCTAGCCGCATGACAAAGTGCAGGTGCGCCCGGCCTACTGCCTGCGCCTCTTGCCAGCTGCCGGCCGCTAAGAAGCGCAGGCCCGCTACCCAGTCGAGCAGCACCCGCAGGATAAAAAAGCTAGCTAGCTCGCCCGGCGCGGTATTTTTAAAGAGCAGCGCCAGGCCGTTGCGGAAGTTGAGGTACGTCTTATGCGGATTGGTCTTGGGCAGGGTGCCGCCACCTACGTGGTGCACCGTGCCGCCGCCGTGGTACCAGATTTCATGCCCCGCATTCTGCGCCCGCCAGCAGAAGTCTATCTCCTCCATATGGGCAAAAAAGGCGGGTTCGAAGCCCCCTAGGTCGCGCCAGGCGGTGGCGCGCACCAAGCAGCAGGCCCCACTAGCCCAGGCCACGGGGCGCGGGTCGTCGTACTGGCCGCGATCAGTTTCGAGCGTGTCGAAGAGGCGGCCCCGGCAAAAAGGGTAGCCTAGCTCGTCGAGGTAGCCGCCGCCCGCCCCGGCGTGCTCAAAGAGCGTGGGGTTGTCATAGGCCAGTACTTTGGGCTGCACCGCCGCGATGCGTGGGTTGGCATGCAGCAGCTCGTAGAGCGGTAGCAGCCAACCGGGCTGCACCTCCACATCGGAGTTGAGCAGCACAAAGTAGGGGCTATCGAGCCGGGCTAGTGCTTGGTTGTAGCCTTCACAAAATCCTAGGTTCTCGGTAAAGGCCAATACCTCGACGGTCGGAAAGCCTGCGCGTAGTAACCCTAGCGAGTCATCGGTCGAGGCGTTGTCGGCCACTACCACGCGGGCCCCGCTGGCATGGTGTAGCACGCCAGGCAAGAACTTGCGCAGAAAGTGCGCCCCGTTGTAATTGAGAATGACGATGGCGACCTCCGATAGGCCGTTAACTGGCGAAGGGGCCGCCGCCGTAGCATCTGCTACGGCGGCGGCCCCTTTAGTGGTGGGCTGCTCCAACGCACTAACCGCCAAAGTTGCTCAGGTCGAGGCCAGGAATGTTGGGAAGCAAGCCGCTGGTCTGGCGCTGCATTTCCTGCTTGGCCAGCTCGGCGGCGGCGTCCAGGGCTTTGTTAGCGGCGGCTATTACCAGGTCGGGCAGCATTTCGCGGTCTTCTGGGGTCAACAGTGAGGAGTCAATGTCGAGCTTTACGAGGTGGCGGTGGCCATTAGCGGTGGCTTTTACTAGGCCGCCGCCCGCCTCGCCGGTAGCGGTAATATGCTGGAGCTGCGTTTGGGCTTGCTGCATTTTGTCTTGCAGCTCTTTAACCTTGCCCATCATGCCCATCATGTCGAATGCCATATGCGTATAGTACTAATGCGCAAGCCGAAGCAGGCGGGTAGCCGCTACTTTGGTGCGCTGGTAAGAAATAGGAAAAAATAGCAGCCTAAGGTGCCTTAGTTGCCCGAGGGCAAAGGTAAACCAACCTCCGTTGACGAACGCCCAGAGGTTAATCGCACTAAAAAACACCAGTTGCCTGCATTAGTTCACCGCGCCAAGGTGGCGGTAGGCGCCGCAGGCCGCACGGGCGCCACGTGCGTAGCGGAGTGAGGCGACGCTTGTTCGGCCTTGTGTTGGCGGTCCCAGAAGCTCCATAGCAGACCTAGGCTGGCCAGCACTATCATGAGCGTGTACACGACGCGATTCTGGCGGAAAATGATTTCGGTGGCTTTCACTGGTGCTAGGGGAAAAAGTGAACTGCCCCTCAAACGATGGTGGCCCGCAGCTAGTTGCGCCGCACCAGGTGCCGGGCAGTCAAAAACTGCCGGTACCAGTGCCCCGAGTCTTTTAAGGTCCGCTGTTGGGTTTCGTAGTCGATGTGAACCAGTCCAAAACGCGGCCCATAGCCGGCAGCCCACTCAAAGTTATCAGTAAGTGACCAGGCAAAAAATCCCTCCACCGGTACCCCTTCGCGCCGGGCCCGTAGCGTCTGCCCAATGGCCGCCTGCAGATAGGCTCGGCGGGCATGGTCGGCCACGCGGCCACCCTGGCAGGTATCGGGAAAGGCGGCGCCGGCCTCCGTAATGACGAGCGGCGGAGCATTCTCGTAGGCCGAAAACTGCTTGAGCATGTGGTAAACAGACTCAGGGTAAACCTCCCAGTCCATGTCGGTGCAGGCCACGCCGCGCTGGCGGGCAGGCACCAGGCTGGCCCATTGCGGCGGCAGCCAGGGCGAGAAGCGTACCACCTCACGGGTATAGTTCTGCACGCCCCAAAAGTCGAAGTCGAACTGCAGGCGCGCCTCGTCGCCGGGCTGCTGGTAGCGGCCCAGCAGCCAGCGTAGGGCCGGCAGCTCTTCGGTGGGGTAACCCATCCCTAGGGTGGGCTCCACGAAAAAGCGGTTGAGCACGGCGTCGGCGCGGCGGGTGGCGGCCACGTCGCGGGCCGAGTCGGGCCGGTGCGGTGTGAGGTACGAGCACGAGAAGGTGGTACCAATCTGGGCCGAGGCGGGCAGGGCCGCCCGTAGCGCCCGGCCGCCCTCGGCCTGGGCCAGCGTGGCGTGGTGGGCTGCCGCCAAAAAGGCCCCTAGGTGCCGCCGCCCCGGCGCGTGCACGCCCAGCAGGTGCCCGGCTCCTACGAAAGCCATGGGTTCATTCAGCACCAGCCAGTGCCCTACGCGGTCGCCTAAGTGGTGGGCCATAGTAGCGGCGTAGTCGGCAAACCAGCCCACGATGCTGCGGTTGGTCCAGCCGCCGCGGGCTTGCAGGGCGCTGGGCAAGTCCCAGTGGTAGAGCGTGAGCCAAGGGCGCAGGTCGCGCTCGAGGCAGGCATCGACCAAGCGGTCGTAGAAGTCGAGGCCCCGGCGATTGGTGGCGCCCACGCCCTTGGGCAGCACCCGCGGCCATGATACCGAGAACCGAAAGTCGGTCAGCCCCATCGCCTGCGCAAGGTCTAGGTCCTGCTCGTAGCGGTGGTAAAAATCGGTGGCTACGCGCCCGTGCTCGCCGCGCTGAATGACGCCCTTGCGGCGCGTAAAATCATCCCAGATGCTGGCTTCCTTGCCCTGGTGCTGCCACGCACCCTCGGTCTGGTACGCAGCCGTGGAGGCACCCCAGTAAAACCTAGGACCAAAGTCGGCCCGGGTGAAAGCAGGGGGCGTGGTAGGTGGGAAAAAAGCTGCTGGTAAGGCATCAGCAGGCACAGAATCTAGAACAATGGGCATAGGCAACGGCAGGCTACGCAGAAGTGGCCTGGAAAGGAACAGCGGCCGGCCGCTGCTCGTGCAGCAGCCGGTCGAGAATAGCGGCGGTTTGGTCGGGGTAGTGCACAGGCACGGGCTGGCCCTGCCAGAGCCAGTCATCGGCTATGGCTAAGCTTTTGTGCTTGAGGTTTTTGATGATGGGCACGCCCATTTTGGCCAGGGCGGCGGCGTTGCACTGCTGCTCGTACTGCTGTTTCATGGGCACGGCCAGCAGCTTCTTACCCAGGAATAGTGCCTCGGCGGGTGTCTCAAAGCCCGCACCGCAGAGCACGCCCTCGGCCCGCGCTAGGCTATCGAGAAACGCCGGCCCACTCACGGGCCAGATGCGCACATTGCCGTGCGTGGCGGGGGCTTGGCTGTGCTTGCTGAAGACCTCCCAGCGGGTGCGGCGGCTCAGGTAGCGCAGTTGGGCCACCAGCGTCGCTTCCTCGAAGGCCGGTAGGTACACCGTGTAGTGGCCGTCGTTGGTGGGGGTGAGGGCGCGCACCTGCTGCCGAATGACGGGCGTGGCAATATCCGGCGCATAGGCCTGAAAATGAAAGCCATACTGCGCCGTGCTGGGCGCATAGTGCCGCAGCACAGCCCGGCCGGCGGGGTCCTCAGACTTGGGCCGCGGGGCGGCGGGGTGCAGCACAGCGCTTTGGTGGCTAAGGGCCACGCAGGGCACCCTGCGCAGCCGGCATGCCCAGCTTGAAACGGGCTCAAAATCGCTGATAACTAACTCGTAATCACGCACGGGGAGGTGCCGTATCTCGTGCACAAAGCGCGCCGAGTTGAACTGCTGGAACGTCTTGACAAAATTGATACCACCCTTTTTGCCAAATAAAAATCCCATACCCCGCGCCTGGTAGCGTACCTCAAAGGGTAGCGCTAGGTCGGCGGGCGGACCACTCACCAGTAAGTCGAGCTGGTCGCAGCGGCTTTGTAGCAGCGGCACTATGTCGAGGGCCCGGCTGAGGTGGCCATTGCCGGTGCCCTGGATGGCGTAAAGAATTCGCAACGCTTGATTGAAAAATTGATATAGACCCGTTCATCAGGCAGCGCGTAGCGAAGCATCTCGCTACGCGCTGCCTGACAACGATTACTTCAGCTTAAATTCGGTTAGCAAGCTTTCTAGCAGGGTGGCCACGTCGGCGTCGGCGGCCAGGTCGGTAGGGTCGGGGAGGGGTTCGGTGGGGTGGTGCAGGGCAGTATCTTGGTGATACTGGTACAACTGCCAGCCCGCTTCGTCTGTGTACTCGAGGGCCGTCAGGTTCTCAACCCAGTCGCCGGAGTTGAGGTAGGTGACGGGGCCTTTTTCGGTGGATAGGGTTTTGATTTCGGGCTGGTGAATGTGGCCGCAAGCCACATATTGGTAGCCTTCATCAGCGGCAATGTCGGCGGCAGTCTGCTCGAAGTTGGTGATAGCGGCCACGGCCGTTTTTACGCGTTCTTTCACCAGCTTTGATAAGGCCACCCTAGGGCGGCCTAGCTTGGTAAGCAAGAAATTAGCGAAGCGGTTGAGCAGGATGAGCAGGTCGTAGCCCTTGCCGCCAAGCTTGGCCAGCCAGCGGGCGTGGCGCATGGTCACGTCGAAGACATCGCCGTGAAACAGCCAGGTGCGGCCGTGGGGCAGGTCGAGTACCAACTTGTTATCCAAGTGAAAATTACCTAGCTTGAGGCCCGCGAACTTGCGTAGCAGCTCATCGTGGTTGCCGGTTAGGTAGTGGATTTTGGTGCCCTTGGCGGCGCGAGCGGCCAGGTGGCGCACCACCCGCATGTGGGCCGGCGGCCAGTAGTTTTTGCTGAATTGCCAGATATCCACAATGTCGCCATTGAGCACCAGCACCTCGGGCCTAATGCTCTTGAGGTAGCGCAGCAGCTCGGGCGCGTGGCAGCCGTAGGTGCCCAGGTGCACATCGCTCACCACGGCTACTTGCACGCGGCGCTGCTTAGGGCGCCGCACCTTTAGGGCCGGAATAGCCTTCATGCAGCGCCGGTGTTAAGTGACGTGCGCACCCGGCGGGGCCGCACGGCCGCACGGCCCGCTGCGCGGGCACTGCCCCGAAACGCCGCGTACACACCCCCTAGGACCGAACTGCTCTCGGCCAGCCACCAGGCCAGTTGGAGCATTACGTAAAGGAGGTCGCACTTGGCCTCTTTCCAAGCTGTGAGAATACGCATAGCCGCCAATGCTGCCCCGGAAAGGATACGCGGTAGCACCGACTCAAAATTCTACCTAGTCTGTGACGAGTTGATTAGCTTAGGATTACGCTTTTGTCAAAAAAGCGAGCGGCACTGGTGCAAGATTAGCTCTTCGTTAAACTCATTTCTGTGTGCACTGGCAGTTTACTAGCTTGACCACGAAAAAGCCGCTGCCGCCGCCTGGTAATTCAGGGGCCGCAGCGGCTTTTTTTACATTAAGACTAGCGCTTACTTAGCAAGCGCCTCTTTCAGAGCAGCTACCACTTTGGGCAGCGTTTGCTCGGCGTTGCCGCCTAGGTCGATGTGTAGGGTGCGGCGCTTGTACTGCTGCAAGGTCTCCAGGTCGCCCTGGGCTTGGGCATTCTCGAAGGTGCCGAACGAGTAGGAGCGGCCGGGCAGCGGTAGCTCAACTGGGCTCTGGTGCGTGAACTGCACAAACAGACCCGTGTTGGGACCGCCTTTGTGGTACTGGCCGGTCGAGTGCAGGAAGCGCGGGCCGTAGCCCGAGGTGGTAGCGAGGTGCAGGTTTTGCTGCACCAGCTTGCGGAACTCCTGTAGCTCGGCGCTGATAGCGTCCGACTCGGTGAGGTAGGCTTGCAGGTTCACGAAGTCGCCAGCCTTAGACTGGGCGAAGAAGGCCTTCAGCGTGCCCACGGCGCCTTCGCCTTGAGCATCGGTGAAGTAGCTCACGCCATCGGCTTCGGCGGCAGCAGCGGGGCCGGCGGGCAGGTGGCCCTGCTCCTGCACCACCTTCATCACGCGGTCGGTAGCGGTTTTGCTTTCCTGCACGTTGGGCTGGTCGAATGGGTTGATGCGCAGTACGGCACCGGCTACGGCCGTGCCTACTTCCCAGCGGAAAAACTCGGCGCCTAGGTCGAGCGGCTCGTTCATGAGGATGGTCACTACTGGGTGGCCAGCTTCTTCCAGCGTCTTCAGCTTGTCGCGGTTTTCGGTGTCGGGGGTGTCCTGGTAGCCCACGTACACGAATAGGCGGTCGTGGCCGTAAACCTCGGGCGTGCTCAGGGGCTCACCGGCTACGGGCAGCACGCCTTTGCCTTCCTTGCCTGTGCTTTCGGCCAGTAGCTGCTCCAGCCACAGACCTAAGTCGTGCAGCTTCTCGGGTACTACCAGGGTCAGTTTGTCGCGGCCTTCTTTCGAAAGCACACCCATGGTGGCACCTAGTTGCAAGCCGGGGTTGTCTTGCACGTCGCCTTCGCTGCCGCAGGCGCGCATCATGGCCACGGCGCGGTCGAGCAGCTCAGCGATGTTGATGCCGTAGAGCGCAGCCGGCACTAGGCCGAAATAGGTGAGGGCCGAAAAGCGGCCGCCTACTTCAGCGAAGTTGAGGAAAATCTTGCGGTAGCCCTCGTTGGTGGCATTGGTTACAAACTTGGAGCCCGGGTCGGTGATGGCTACGAAGTTTTCGCCAGCCTTGTCACCTTTGATTTCTTTGAGCTTGGCGTAGAAATAATCGCCGAAAGCCAGCGGCTCGGCCGTGGTGCCCGACTTGCTGGCCACGATAAACAGCGTTTTCTCGAGCGGTACCGACTGCTCAATCTGCTGCACCGTGCCGGGGTCGGTGGTGTCGAGCACCGAGATGGGCAGGCCACCGTTGGCGCGCTCAAACGACTTTTCGAATACAATCGGGGCCATGGTGCTGCCACCCATACCCATCACTACTACGTGCTCGAATCCCGCTGCCTTCACTTCTTGTACAAAGGTGTCGATTTCAGACACGGCCTTTTGCATGGTTTCGGCCACGCGCAGCCAGCCCATAAAGCTGCGGATGCTCTCCTGACCTTCGGCGCTGTCGGTCCACAGGGTAGCTTCTTTTTGCCAAAAGCCAGCTGTGAAGTTCTTGGCGTTTAGGTTGTTTATTTCAGCCGTGATGGCTTCCTGGTACTGACCTAGGTGGTAGGTAGCTGGGGAAATGCTCGAAGATGACATGAGAGAGAAAGTGTTTGGTACTTCTATAAAAACTAGAGTTTTCTAAAAACAAAGAAAACGAGTGTTCTGCTGGCCGAAGGGAAGCAAAACACTCGTTTTTTCATGGTGCTAGTCTACGAAAACTAGCGGCTAGCGGCCAAAATCGTCTTGCACGCGCACGATATCGTCCTCGTCCGAGGGCTGGGTGGCGTCGGTGTGCTGCCAGATTTCGGCAATCACGCCCCAGCCATCGAGGCCTACTAGGCGGTGGCGCTCGCCTTGCTTGAGCACGATGAGCGCGCCGGGCTCGTACGATTTTACTTCGCCTTCCTCATCGGTAGGGCTGGTAGCCACGCCCACGGGGCCCTGCACTACTTTCCAGATTTCGGCGCGGCGGAAGTGGTACTGCCAGCTCAGGCGCTGGTTGGGGGCCACAAGCAGCACCTTGGGGCTCAGCTTGCCCGAAATGCGTAGCTCATCGACCGAGCGACCGTCGAAGTACTTATCGGCAAAGGCCTGGGCTTGGCTTTCGTCAATCACGAAAAAACCGCCCCAGGGGCGCGTCTGGTCCTGCTGCGCGATGGTGAAGCCCTGCTCGGCGAGCGTGGCAGCAATCTCTTGAAAGCGGGTTGCTTTAGAAGTGTCTTGGTCGGACATAAGAAGAAAAGAAGTTATTTAAGAATGGTGATGGTGCCGGTTTGGCGTAAAGGCTGGCTGTCTTCGCCCAGCAAGTCGAAGCGCCACACGTAGGCTGCATTTACCGGAGCGTGGCCGTTAATGGAGCCATCCCAGGTTTTGGCGCGGTCGGTGGAGCGGAATACTTCTTGCCCGTTGCGGTCGACGACGATAAAGGTGAAGTTCTGCAAATATCTACCTTTTAACTCAAGCACATCGTTGAGGCCGTCGCCGTTGGGGGTAAAGGCCGTGGGCAGTACCAAGCGCGGCCGGCGGGTGAGGGTGCCTACGTTGGAATAGCTGAAGGTACCCGTGGGTAGGCCCGCACCGCTGGCCAGTACGCGGTAGCGCAATATCTGGCGGTCGAGGGGCGGGGTCGAGTCGAGGTAGGTGAGGCCAGTGAGGGGCGCGCTGATGGCCAGCACCGTGCCATCGGCAGCCAGCGTAACCACTTGGTAAGTAGCGCCAGCTGCCGACCCGCCCGGCCCTTGAAAGGCTGTCCAGCGCAGCCGCGCCGACTGCCCCTCTGCGTCGGCGGCCTCCACCGTTAGCAGCGCGGGGCATGAGGCAGGGCTCACGCCAGAGACGTTGCCGCAGGTGTCGCGCAGGGTGGCCGTGTAGCAAGGCGGCGCGCTCAGTAGGGTACCTAGGGCTGTCGAATCGCGCAGGCTGCGGCTGGCCGCGCCCGTGCGGCCGGTGCGCAGTGGCGCGTAGGCCACCGGTGCCGAGCCGCTGGCCTGCCGGCTGATGACTACCTGTCCGCCTGGCCCAAACGTAGTGCCCGCGCCGGGGGTAGCCGTTAGCACCACTCGGTTGCGGAGGTCGAAAGATGCTACCAGCAACGGGGTGGGCGGCGGGGTGGTCGATTGTGCAGTGAGGGTTAGCGGGTTCGAGACCGTTTGGCCGCCCGGCAGCGTAGCGGTGAGGCGGTAGGTGTACGCCGTGCCGCACTGCACGTTAGTATCTACGTAGGTGGTAGCCGCTCCCGCCAGCGCGAGCACCACGCCATCGTTGCGCGCCAGCGAATAGCTCGTAGCTACCGCCCCGTTGTAGAGGTCGAAGGTGAGGGTGTTGCGCCCGTTGTCGGCCGTGCCACTCAGGCCTAGGGTCGGTATTTCGGCCGAAACTGCGGTATTGCCGCAGGCGTCGGTGCGCACCAAGCGGTAGCGGCCCGGCGGCACTTGGCCTACTCCAAACCCGGCTACGGGCGCACCAATGTTGGCCGGGGCGCCCGGTACATTCTGGTAGGATTGGCCGGCGGTTTGGGCTTGCAGCGTATAGGTGAAGCCCGCTGGTACTTGCGCCAGCTCAAACTGGGCGGGTCCGCCGGCAGTGGCCGTGCCTGTGCGCGTAAGGCGCGCCAACACCGGCGTTTGGGGTACCGGTAGCGTTAGGGTCAGGCTGGTGCTCTGCGTGCATGAGCTACCCGCAACGCTGCCCGTCACGACAAAGGTGTTGGCCACGCCTGGGGTGATGGCTACCGGCAGGGTGGTTAGGGGCTGCGGGGCGCCCCCGTTTACGCGTACCGTGTACTGGTCGTAGCCCGAGTTGAGCAGCGTAAGTAGTGCCGTATTGTTAGCACAAGCCGCTACGGTAAAACCGGGCGGGGTGGGCGATACCACTTGATAGTTGCGAATGTAGGCCACCCCCGCACCACCCGCGCCCGAGCTAGGGTCGGGGTTCGATAGCTCAAAAACCGTCACCGGCCCCACGTCGGCGGCGGTAGGCGTGTAAGTGATTACGCCCGCCGTGGTAGTGGGCAGGCAATTGGTTGGGATGGCGTTGGTGCCTTTCACTACCTGGTAATAAAGCAGCGTAGGCAGCGTGACTGGCCGGCATTCCGCTTGCACAAAGCGCACCGGGCAGCCCACCGTGAGGGTGCGTACCTCTTGGCCGGTGCCCGCGTCGACCACCCGGAAGGGCTCGGGGCAGTTAGCCGGCGGTGGGGTAGGGCAGGCGTTTTGGCTGCGTGCGGCTAGGGCCGACAGCCACAGGAGCAGCAGCAAACCTAGGCGCGGCAGCACCAGAGAAGCGGAGAGTTTTTTCATAACCAGCTGCACAACGCCAGACCGGCGCCTATTCTTGTGCCCAAGCGTACTCGCGCACAAAGCGCGCCGCCCGGTGCAAGTCGGGAGCCAGCACCCGGTCGTGCGCCGCGAAGGTAACGTGTTGGCGGAAGGCCGCCACCGCCTGCGCCAAAGCGGGGCTAGGCGTGGGCCCTAGGTCGGGTGTGGTTGCGCGGTGGCGCAGGTCCAGCGCTTGCGCGGCGGCCAATAGCTCTAGGCCCAGTAGCTGCTCGGCTAGCTCGACCACGCGGCGGGCTTCCTGGGCAGCGGCCGCCCCGTGCGGGGCCCGGGGGGTATTGTCAGCGTCGGGCATACTGGCCCAGGCGCCACACTGCTGTACTAAGCTGGCCGCGACCCTAGGTAGGGCCAGTAGCCCCACCTGTTGCTCGGGCACGGCGGCTAAGTGCCCTGGCTGCGCTACTAGCGCGGCCGTGCGCCTGGCAGCGGTGGCGCCCATCTGCGCCACCACCTGCGTGAGCTGAGCAAGCGCGTGGTCTAATGGGCTGGTGGAGTCGGTAGCCAGCGGCAGCAGTTCCGGGAGGGAGGTAGGGGGCTGTGCGTCGGCATTGCATGCAGCCTCTACGACCTGCCGAATACCATCAAGGAGTTCAAGGTTAGCAGCCGGGCCGGTAGGAGTAGTTGAGAGCGACTCAACGGCCGCCGCCGCTCGCAGTAAATGCTCGGCCCGCTCTAGCGCCTCCGTGGCGTAGGCTAGGGTAAAATCGCTGCCGCTGAGCAGACCTAGGGCCAGCGCGGGCGAAAGCTGCGGCAGCTCCCAGCCAAAAAGCTCTATCACATCGGCGGCAGCCAAGCGGTAGCCTTGGTAATTGACCTCGCCCAGGCCCAGCAGCGGCAGGCCTAGGTGCGCCAGCGGAACCTGGTCGTGGCCCGCACCCAGCGAGCCCTGCTCATAGACGAGCGGCCACACCTCGCGGCTATAAAAATCGAGTAGCCGCCGCACTACGGGCACTGCACCCGGCGCACCAGCGCGGCCCAAGCGATAGGCTGCCAGCAGCAGCACCCGCCGCACCAGCGCGGCGGGTAGCTCGGGCCCGGTGCCTACGGCCAGGGCCGTCAGTATAGCAGCTGGCTGCTGCGCTGGGCCTTCGGCCGCGGACGTGGCTAGTGGAAGGCTGGCAGCGAGGTGCTGCTCGGCCTCGGGCGAGAGGCGCACGGCTTCTGAGCTGCGCAAAAGCGTGGCCAGCGCTGCCAAGGTAAGCGGCTGGTGAGGAAAGAGATGGGGCATAAGACAGGACTGATGGCAACAGGATTTTGCCGCTACAATACAGTAGCGCGGACGTATAGCCCGCGAGTGAGTAGTAGCAGTACACCCACTCGCGGGCTAAACGTCCGCGCTACTAGCTGCGAAACTCTGGGGTTATACCGTTAGCGCTCCTACTATCTCGCCCAGCGGTAAGGTTCGCTCTTCCCCGGTTTTCAGGATTTTAACTTTGGCCAAGCCAGCCGCCAGCTCTTCTGGCCCCAGAATGACGACCAGCGGAATGCCCTTGGCATCAGCATACTTAAATTGCTTTTGCAGCTTGCTAGCGTCGGGGTAGAGTTCGGCCGGAATGCCGGCGGCGCGCAATTCAGCTAGTAGCGGCAGCGCTGCCCGGCCGCTGGCCACGTCGAAGTTTGTGAGCAGCACTCGCGTGGGCGTTTCGCCGGTTTCGGTAAATAGCTCGAGGCTTTCGAGGCAGTCGTAGAGGCGGTCGACACCAAAGGAGAAGCCCACACCCGACACGCCCGGCAGCCCAAACGAGCCGGTGAGGTTGTCATAGCGGCCGCCACCACTCACGCTGCCCATCTGCACATTATTGATTTTAACCTCGAAGATGCAGCCCGTGTAGTAGCTCAGCCCGCGGGCCAGGGTGGGGTCAAACTCCAACCGGTCGAACTGCGCAAAACCCGACGCCTGCAAGATGTCGCGCACCTCGGCCAGCTCGTTCAGGCCCTTATAGAAAGCTGTTTCATCGTCCTCGCTGTCGGCGGCGGGGCGTAGGCCGTCGGGCTCTACGCCGGCGGTGGCGAAGCCAGCCAGCAGGCGCGATAGTTTTTCGGGGTAGCTGCCGGACACGCCCAGCAGTTCAAACAACGTGTCGATGGTGGGCTCCGAAAAGCCTTTTTCGAGCAGCTCTTTGCTCACGCCGTCGCGCCCGATTTTGTCGAGCTTGTCGATGGCCACAAATAGGTCGGTCTCGGTGCCTTCGCCACCTAGGGCCTGGTAGATGTTGCGCAGGACGCCGCGGTGGTTGATTTTAATGGTAAAATCGGTTAGCCCCAGACCGTTGAGCACCTGCGCCATCATTAGCACGATTTCGGCCTCGCAGAGCAGCGAGTCGGTGCCCACCACATCGGCATCGCACTGGTAAAACTCGCGGTAGCGGCCCCGCTGGGGGCGGTCGGCGCGCCACACGGGCTGCATCTGGTAGCGGCGGAATGGGAAGGTGAGCGTGCCGCGGTTCATGGCTACGTAGCGCGCGAAAGGCACGGTGAGGTCGTAGCGCAGGCCCTTCTCGGCGATTTTGGGCAGCACGGCTTTGTGGCCGGCGTCGAGGTCCTCGGCCGTCACGAGCGGCGTGATTTCGCCGCGACGCTCTTTCACCAGGAAGTTGCCTGAGTTCAACACTTTGAACAGCAGCTGGTCGCCCTCGTCGCCGTATTTACCGGTGAGTACCGAGAGGTTTTCCAGGGTTGGCGTTTCGAGCGGGGCGTAGCCAAACGTTTCGAACGTGCGCCGGATAACATTAAAAATATACTGGCGGCGCGCCACTTGGGCCGGGCCAAAATCGCGGGTGCCTTGCGGGATGCTGGGTTTTTCCATTACGGCGCAAAGGTAGGTTTTGGGGCCGACTACCTGCCCCGCCGCCCCTAGGGTGGGCTAGCGCGGCTGCGTAGCCTGCGGCTGAAGGGTTGCGTTGGTGGGCTGACCTACCCGGGCCGCGTTGGTAACGGCATTCATCTCGGCGCCCTTGGGCACGTCCTGCTTATAAATAGTGGTGCCAACAGCTTTGTGGCGGCCTTCGGGCAGCTTGGCGGGGTCTACGCCATAAGGCGTGCCATCGGGCTTGTTGCCACAGGCAGAAAGCAAGAGTAGCAGGGCACTCGCGAGAAAGACAGCAGGCGAGGAAAAACGTAAATGCTGCATGAAGTTAAAATGAAGTGGCACTTATACGGCTTTACTCCAAGAAGGTCACACAAATGCCCTGTTCGGTGTGTTATTCTTTCGTAATCATAAAATTGCCAGCGTCTTGCGTAGGCGTGAGGGCGGGCTTGGCTGGGGCAAGCGCTAGCCGACTACCAGCCTGGCCGGCCCTAAACACGCCTAGGGCCTCGGCTGCTAGGCCCCTAGGTAGAAAAGAAAAAGCTGCCAGCCCCTTGACGAGCTGGCAGCCGGATACAAGGCCGATAAAATACCAGGTCAGCACCAAGCGAAATCTGGCGCGCTATTCTTTGGTGAATACGAACGTGCGGCCGCCCTGCTGGAGCGTAAACACTGGCTTGGCTGCGTCGAACTCGGCCCGAATGCCGGCCGGATCGAATTTAAAAACCCCTGGGCTCACGGGCTCGAGCGCGAAGGCCGACTGCCCGGTGGCCTGGCTCATGAGCGTATTACCGTCTTTGGTGAAGGTGATTTTGAGCGGAATACTGGGGCTGGCGTAAGTGCCCGCGTAGCGGTCGAGGTCGGCAGCAGCGGGCACGAAGGCAGCGGCCGCAAAACCGGGAATTTTGTAGGGTTGGTTGAAGCTGATACTCAACACACCGCCCATGGCGTCGCCGATGGCATAGTTGTGAGCATTGGTACTTAGGGTCACGGTCAGCTTATCGTCGGGGAAATAAGCGGCTAGCGATTGAAAGCCGTCGATGATGCCACCATGCCCGTAGCCAGGCTTGCCATGAAAGGGCATCAGCATCAGCCCCCTTCCAAAGCCATCGCGGATGGTTTTCATCACGCTTAGGCTGGTTGCCGACACTAGCTTGCCCGCAAACAGCGCCTCCAGAAAGCGGTTGATATTGGCCGGGGTCGACACGATGGCGCCCGCCCCGCCAGGAGTACTCATGTTGCTTTCTACATCTAGCTGCCAGCCGCCAGGACCTGGCTTGTAGGAGAAAGCTTCTTGCTTTTGAGAGGCTATTTTGCCGCCGTAGTAGGTGTTTTGAAGGCCGGCTTTGGCCACTACGCGCTTTTGCAGGGCCTGGGCGTAGGGCTGCTTGCCGAGCTTCTCCACGATGTAGCCCAGCACGATATAGTTAGAGTTGCTGTAGTCAAACTTAGCGCCCGGCTCAAAGTCGGGGGAATAGTTACTCATAATGGTGAGTAACTCCGCCTGCACTTTAGGTTGCGTCAGGTACGCTAGGTAAGCCGCATCGGCGGTGAGGTTGTGCAGGCCGCTGCGGTGGCTCAGCAGCTGGTCGATGGTGATGGTCTTGGCATTGGGCAGCTGCGGGAAAAAAGTAGCTAGCGACGTACCTAGGGTCAGCTTTTTCTCCTCGATGAGCTGAAAAATCATTACCGCCGTGAACATCTTGGTGATGGAGCCCATGCGGTAGCGCGTGGCGGTGGTGGCAGGCACCGGGGGCGTCAGTTGCGCCAAGCCAAAGGCGTGGTTGTACACCACTTGCCCGTTGCGCGAAATGGCTAGGCTGCCCATCATCTTGTTGTTGGTGGCTAGGCTACTGAGCAGGCTATCGAGCTTGGCGGTGTTCAGCTGCTGGGCGGGGGCGGTGAGGGTGGTGGCTCCGAGTAGCGCGGCAAGGAAGGGTAGGCGTGCAGTCATGGCGGGAAAGAAAGGAAAAGATGCCTGAAAGTAATCGCTGCTCAGTGCGTTGCATTACAAGCAGGTAGGGGCTATTGCGAAACCTCCTAACGCGCGGACCCCACCCCCAGCCCCTGGGCCCTCCCCCTCGACAAGAGAGGAGCCGTTTGGCAGGTTGTGTGGGCCTGCGTCGGGCTTCCCTCTTGCCGAGAGGAAGGGCTAGGGGGCCAGGAGTGGGGCCTGCGCGCCTAGGTGGAGCTAGCAGGGCGCTGTGCCTGTTACTTCACGGCCACCTGGCCCGCGGCGGAGAGCGCGCTGGGCAGCTGGTCGCAGCTCATTACTACCAGAATGCGCTCGCCGGCTTCGGCGCGGGCGGCCAGCTTGCTGTATACATACTGCTCGCGGTAGTCGCTGATGGCGCTGCCTAGGGTGTGGGCAAAAGAGCCGCTGGGATAAAGCCCCACGGCTGCCTGGGGGCAGAAGTAGGCGCTGTGGGCGTCCCACCACTGGCCGCTGTCGGGGCAGTGGGTGCGGAAGGCCGTGGCCAGCTCGGCCATGTTGCGAATGACGTGCTCGGTGCCGGGTACGAAGTAGGCGCTGTTGGCGAGGAGCTGCTGCATGGCCTTTTTAGACAGGCTCTTTGAGGCGCCGGTGCACTGCTTGAAGCTATGGGAAGCGCGCAGCAGGTAGTAGAGCTTAAGCTGCTCGGCACTGACCTTGGTACGCAGGTAGGCGTACTCGGCCTCGGGGTCGTCGAGGCGCTCGGTAGGCACTTGGTGCTGCTGGGCCAGCAGGCGGGCGTAGCCCGTGGCGCCCTTGCTGGTAATGGTGGCAGCCTCGGTGTCGGCGGTACCTAGGTCAGGTTTTTCTACGATTACCAGCGTGGGTTTAAAGGTTTCAAATACTTGGCGCAGCTGGGCATACTGCTCGTGGCGAGCATCCGGCGAGTTGACTACGCCAAAATAGGTGATGCTGGGGGCGGTGGGCTGGGCCGCGGCGGGGGCAGCATAGGTACCAGTTAATTCCTGCTCGTTGGGCACGGCTACCAGGGTTTGGGCCGAGGCGTGGAGGGTAGGGATGAAGAGGGCGGCGGCAAGCAAAATCGAAGAAGCGTTCATGACTCAGGAGGAAAAAATGAGGGAGAAGAGAGAAAGTAACCGGGGCTAAGACGGTGCAAAGCAAGGTGCTGGATATTGAGGGATTATTAATTTAATGTGTTGATAAATAACAGCTTGTTAAATTAATAATCTCAGAAAGTTTCGTTCAAATAGGTCATACCGAACCCGCTGCCGCAACTCGCTCGCGCCATGAATCGGATAATTCACCCGAGCCGCCGCTGCGGGCTCGGTATGCCCTACTTGAATGGGGGGAGGTGACTAGCCTCCGAACCCGCCGCCGCCGCTGGGGGCCGCGTCGATGCGGCCGGCCTTGGCCTTGGTGGCGCCGATGTACCAGGTAAAGCCCAGCCAACCCACGCGGGTCTCGTACTTGCTGTAGAGGCTGGTTTGGAGCTCGGGAGTAGCTAGCTCGGTGCGGCGAACCTGGGTGTTGAGCAGGTCCGAAACCCGGAGCGTGAGGGCGGCGCGGTCGCCGAAGAGGCGCTGGCGCAGGGCTAGGTCGATGCCACCGCTGGCCAGCTGCCGGCCCTGGGCCGTGAGCACCGTGGAGCGGATGGCGCCAGTGAGCTGCACATCGAGGCCCTTGCGGGGCGTGAAGTTGTTAGCGAGGCGGGCCGAGCCGGCCAGGGCGGCGCGGTTGGCGGTGTTCAGGGCGTTGGCGGCAATCTCGGAGCGGTAGAGCGAGCCGGTAGCCGACACGCGCCACCACTTGGCGATGGGCTGCGCCCAAGTCATTTCAAGCCCTAGGTTGGTGGTGTTGCCCAGGTTCTGGAAGGTCTCCTGGGTTACCACGCCCACGTTGCTGATGCGGGTGGCTAGGGTGTCGATGGTGCGGATGCGCTGGATGGCGCTCTGCGTGAAGCGGGCAAACACGGTGGTCGTGATGTTGGCGCCGTTGGCTAGGTTGAGCTGGTGGCCGAGCTCCACGTTGTGGCTGAACTCAGGGAGTAGCTCGGGGTTGCCCTGGCGGTAGTTGCGCGGGTCTTGGTAAAGCTGGATAGGCAGCTGCTGCATGAAGTCGGGTCGATTGAGGCGGCGGGCGTAGCTGAACTGGAGGCGGTTTTGGCCGGGCTCCTTGCCTAGTTCGCGGGCCACCGTGGCACTCGGAAACAGGCTGATGTAGCTGCGGCTGATGCTGGCCCGGCCATCATCTACGGCGCCATTGAGGAAGGTAGCCTCGCTGCGCAGGCCGCCCTGGGCGCTCCAGCCGTGGGCTAGGGTGCGCTGGTAGGTGGCGTAGGCGGCGGGCATCACCTGCGTGAAGCTGTAGCCAAACGAGCGGTTCTCGTCGCGCACAAACTCGGCCTCGGGGTTGGCAGTGGGCGCAAACAGGGCCGTACTGCCGGTGTTGCGCAGGGCCTGCATCCGCACCCCGGTTTCGAGCTTGCCTTTGTTGTCGGCGCTGGGCAGCGTGTAGTCTGCCTGCCCGAAGTAAATCTGGGCCTTCACCTGCTGCTGCTGCCGGAAGCCGGCGGGTGCGGTGCCGCCCGTCAGCAGCTGGCTTACCGGAATGTTGGCGTCAATGTTCACCATGCCGGCGTTGGCGGTCAGCTCACGGCCTTTGTGGGCTTCCCAGGTGTGGCGATAGTCGGCCGAAGTTTCCAGCACCTTCACTTTGACGTCGCTGATTTCTTGGCCCACCTGCGTGGTGACAGTGGGCTCGCCTACCGTTTGTTGGGTCAGGGTGTTGTTCGTGATTTCGGTGTGGTTTTCCCAGTGGGGCTGCACGCTCAGGCTCAGGGTTTGCTCTTTGGTCAGCTCGTAGTTCAGGCCTAGGTTCAGGGTGTGGTTGCGGTTATGCTGGTTGCCTAGGCCTTCCTGAGTCGTGTAGAGGCTGCCACCATCGGGCAGCAGTGCCATTTGGGCATTGCGGTTTTTGGTGCGGTATTGCTGGTCTTGGCCGTCGTAGCCGAGGTTCCAGGTTGCTTTGCCGTGGTGGCGGCTCAGGTTGAGGCTCGGCGAGTACTTGTCGCGGGTGCCCAGCACCAGCGCGGCTTGGCCGTTCCAGCCTTCTTTCTTGTTCTTCTTCGTGATGATGTTGATGACGCCGGCGCCGCTAGCATCATACTTGGCCGAGGGGTTCGTCATGACCTCTACCTGCGCAATTTGAGAGGCCGGAATCTGGTCGAGGCGGGGGCCGGGGCCACCGTTGCTGGTGCCAGCGGGCTTGCCATCGATGAGGATGGTCAGGTTGCTAGAGCCGCGCAAACTCACGGTGCCACTGGCGTCTACGGCCACGGCGGGCACGTTTTCGAGCACGTTTACGGCGGTGCCGCCCACGCTGCTCAGGTCCTTCTCTACGTTGATTACTGTCTTGCCGAGCTCCTGCTGGATGACGGCTTGCTGACCAGTTACTTTCACTTCGGCTAGCTGCTGGGTGGTGGTTCGCAGCTTCAGCGTACCTAGAGCTAGGATAGTTTGGCCGGGTGCTACTCGTACAGCCTGCACCAGCCCTTGGTAGCCCATGGCCTGAATGCGGAGGCGGTAGGTGCCGACCGGCACTTTGCTCAGCTCAAAAGCTCCGGCCAGCGAAGTTTGGGCGCTGGTTACTAGGCTGGTATCGGCTACCTCGGCGCGGCGCAGCAGCACCGTGGCGAAGGGGAGGGGTTCGGCCTTGGCGCCGCCATCTACGGCGGTGCCGGTGAGGGTAGCGGTGCTAGTGGCCGGCGCGGTTTGGCTAACACTTTCCTTCGATTGGGCCTGCGCTGCCTGGGGCAGCACGAGCCAGGTGCTGAAACTAGCAGCGAGGGCGAGCGAGTTGATTTTCAGCGAGTAATCCATGATATGAAACGTGAAGAAGGCGTTCTGAAAGGGCATGGCGATTCCGTTCCCAGCCGGCCGCGGTTCCGGGGGGTGAAGCGTCGGTGCCTAAAAAAAGCACGAGAGAAGGAGGGGGAGGAGCCGGCCTGCCACAAGCAGGTTGGCTAGTGTTGGCCGGAAGCAGCTAGGGCTTCCGTGGTAGGGCCGCCGCCCGGTTGGCGGCTGCTAGGGTCGGCTCTCAAAGCACAACCGGGCGGCGCCAGGTTGTAGGTTGCAAAGGAGTACTAGGCTTTTGATAGAACAAACTTACAACAGGTACTTTGTTTCGCATAGTACTGTTTCAAATTATTTATCGAAACCTGCTTGGACGAGCTGGAAAGGCAGTTTTAAACCTAAAAATATTTTTTGATTGGCTCTCTCGGCGGGAACTTTCAGCCTTTTTCAACCACGAGTACCTAGGCTATAGCCAAACGTTACGGGCAGCGAAAAGAAAATTTCTTCTTTTATCTAGGGTTTGGTGGCTAGATGCAGCTGGCCGACGAAGGGTTGTCTGGGTAGCGTTCTAAACTTCCGAAATCTCAGGTGGCCTCTTAAGGCTATAGCAAGAAATCGGCTTAGATAGGCTTCCCTACTGTATGCTCGCTGCTCGTGGGACCCCACCCCCGGCCCCCTAGCCCCTACCCCCTCCAGGAGAGGGGTGCCTGACGACCTCTAACGTTCGTTTGCGTCTGCTTGCGGTCGGCTCCCCTCTCCTGGAGGGGGTAGGGGCTAGGGGGCCGGGGGTGGGGTCCCACGAGCAGCGAGCATGCCATTCTGCATTAAGAAATTATACCACCCGCGTGAATCGAGCCTTAAGCCTTAAATAGGCAGCATAGATGCCAGCAAAAAGTAACGCCTCATTTCCTGCACCTCTCGATAGAAGAAGCAAGGAAATGAGGCGCTGGAAGGGTAGAAAGGCTGCGAACTACTCCTTGTAGCTAATCAAGTTCTCCACCATGCCCTTGAAAATGATGCCGTGAAACGGCAGCACCGAGTACCAATACAGTCGACCTAGGAGCCCTTGCGGCCGGTAAGCGGCTAGTTGCTCCAGAGTGTGCGAGCCATCGGCGTGGTCCACGATGCGGAATTGGAGCCAGGCCTCGCCGGGTAGCTTCATCTCAGCGTAGAGTAGGAGGCGCTTGGTGGTGCGGTCGGCCACTAGCACGCGCCAAAAGTCGAGTGGGTCGCCGGCGCGCAGGCGGCTGGGCGAGCGGCGGCCGCGGCGCAAGCCCACGCCGCCCACTAACTTGTCCATGAGGCCGCGGATGCGCCAGAGCCAATCGGTTTTGTACCAGCCGCGGTCGCCGCCGATGCGCCAAATATTGTCGAGCACCTCGGCTACCGGGCGGGTAAACTTGCGCTTCTGGCGGTCGAAGAACATGCCGTGCTTCGGGATTTGGATGGCGTCCATGTAGTTCTGGCGTAGGGTGCCGCTGCTCAGGGCATCGCTCCAACTGCTCACCACTTCGTTTTGCTCGATGCGCTGGAAAGCCAGTGCCAGGGCCGCCCGGTAGCTCATGCACTGGTGCGGAATGAAGCGCTCGATGCTGCGCGCCGGGTCGGCCACGGTGTCGTTCTTTAGGCTTTCGACTAGGCTTTGCGCCAGCGAAAACGAGGTGCTGGTAACCAGATACAGCCACCACGACGACAGCCGCGGCGTAAGTACGGGCACCGTCACTATCCAGCGCCGGTAGCCGCGCTCGGCGGCCAGGCCCATCAGCATCTCCTTATAAGTCAAGATATCAGGCCCGCCTAGGTCGAAGCTCTCGCCTAGGCACGCCGGGTTGTCGAGCACGGCTTGGAGGTAAAAAACTACGTCGCGGACACCTAGGGGCTGGCAGCGCGAGTTGAGCCAGCGCGGCGTTACCATTACGGGCAGCTTCTCCACGATGTCACGGATAATCTCGAACGACGCCGACCCCGACCCGATAATGATGCTAGCTCGCAGCACCGTGAGCTGGGCCGTGCGCGCGGCGGCCAGCACGTCCTCCACGGCGCTGCGCGAACGCAGGTGCACGCTCAGGCCCGCATCGTTGGCGATGCCCGAGAGGTAGATAACCTGCCGGGCCTGGGTGCGGTCGAGGTACTCGGTGAAGTGGCGCGCCGATTGCTGCTCCAACTCGAAAAAGTCTTTTTCGCCCCCGCTCATCGAGTGCACTAGGTAGTAGGCGGCGTCGATATCCAGCGGTAGGTCGGCCAGCGTATCGGGCTTGAGCAGGTCGCCCTGGGCCACGCTTACCTGCGGGCGCAGGGCCGCGGGCATCGAGTCGGGTAGGCAAAAGCGGCGCTCATCGCGCACCAGGCACACCACTTCGTGGCCGGCCTCGGCCAGTACGGGCAGCAGGCGCTGGCCAATGTAGCCGGTAGCGCCGGTGAGCAGGATTTTCATGGGTGGGCAAGGAAAAAGAATGCCCGCATAAGAACGTAGGAATGATGTAGTTGTTCGGCCTTTCTGTAGCCTTAGAGCTGGTAATAAAAAAGGCCCCGCGCAATAGTGCGCAGGGCCTTTGGAGTTATAGAGTTCTCAGATAACAACCGAGGCCGTTGGTCATGCAGAGCGCAGCGAAGCATCTCGCGTGGCGCAGTAATTAATCAACGTTCGCAAACGTCAGCACGCGAGATGCTTCGCTGCGCTCTGCATGACCAACGACCTAGGGCACGACTCAAATACCCAGCCCATCGCTGCCGGCTACTGCACTACTTGCGTAGGCAGCGTGCTCTTGCCGGGATTAAACGTCAGCCCCAGGAGCTGGGCCGTGATGGGTGCCACGTCTTGCAGGGCCATCTGGGGTACTACTTTGCCGGCCGCGAAGCCGGGGCCGTAACCCACGAAGCCCGTCTGAATTTGGGTATTGTCGGGGAAGAAGCCGTGGGTGCCGCCTTTGCCGGGGCGCACTACGGCGCCCTCGCGGGCGGCGCTCATCGACACCCCTAGGGCGGGGGCCAGGGCCAGCGCTGCGTGCGGGTCGGCCCCAATCTGGTCTAGCTCGGCGCGCTCCACTACCCGGAACAGCTTGCGCTGCTCGGCGGGCGCGGCGGCAAGCAACTGGCGCACCTGGGCCACGGTCTTCTTATCCTTGGGGTCTTTTAGCATGAGGAAGGCCGCCGCGCCTGAGGTGTGAAACTGCGCTTTCCAATTGCCTTTTTCGGCACCATACAGGCCGTTTTGGGCTAGCCACACGTTGGGCGCCAGGGTGGTGTTGATGTCCACAAAGCCGTGGTCGCCGGTCACGATGACCGCAGTCTCTTTATCGATGCCGGCTTTGGCCAGGGCTTCTACTAAGTTGCCCACTACCCAGTCGGCGGTGGCCAGGGCGCGGCGCACGTGCTCACCATCGCGGCCGTCTTGGTGCTCGGCGTGGTCTACGCCGAATACGTGCAAGGTCAGCAGCGTAGGCTTGTAATTTTCAAGGAGGTAGGCAGCAATGCGGCTACCGTTTTCGTCGCCGCTCACGTAGTCGCTGCTCATGTCGCGGGCGGTGAGCGGGCCGGTGGCCTTCTGTTCGATTTCCTCAAACAAGCCTTTGGGCGTGGTTTGCTCGCGTACTGGCGTGAGACGGTCCTTCACGGTCAGCGACCATACCTCGGGCACGTTGTAGTCGATGGGCGCGCCCGCTGTTACGGGCCACGACACGGAGGCCGTTTTGCCGCCGGCCTGGCGCACGGCGTCCCACAGAGTAGGGGTTTTAATCAGGCTTTCCTCCCAGTACCAGCGCCCGGTAGCGCCATCGGGCTCGAAGGGCGAGTTGTAGTAAATGCCGTGCTGAGCTGGCGCCACCCCCGTAATAAGAGTGGTGTGCGAGGGGTACGTCACGCTCGGAAACACGCCCCGCACGCCATCGGCCGAGGTGCCTTGGGCAGCCATGCGCTGCAAGTTGGGCGTCGGCCACTTGGCCTCGCGGTAGAAGTCGGGCCGAAACCCGTCGATGCTGATGAGCACCACGTGCTTGGCCGGCTGGGCCAGGGCAGGGGCACCTAGGGCCAAACTGAGGGCTAAGGTGGAGAGAAGGGACTTCATATAAAATAGAATTGAAGAAGTAGCTGTCATGCAGAGCGCAGCGAAGCATCTCGCGTGGCGCAGTAATCCCTTGCATGAGCAACGAAGCGAGCGAGATGCTTCGCTGCGCTCTGCATGACAGGCGAAGCAGATAAGGATTAAAAAGAATACCGGGCGCCCAGCTGAATCTGGTAAGGCGTACCGTTCTGATTAGTAGTGCCCACGTTCTCGTTCACGCGGTAGCTGTAGCGGCGGGTGGCTTGGTCGAAGCCGGTAGCCGTGAGCAGGTTTTGCTGGCCTAGGTTGTAGTTCACGCCCCAGCTTTTGTTGAGCAGGTTGGCGAAGTTGAACGCGTCCACGCTCAGCGTGAAGCCCTGGTTTTTGTAGGTTTTGAAGGTCTTTTGCAGGCGCACGTCGAAGGTGCCCGAGAAGGGGTTCACGCCGCCGTTGCGCGACGCGATGGTACCTAGGCTGCTGCGGATGTAGTCCACAGCGCGGTTGTCGGGGTTGGCCAGCACCTTCTGCATGGAAGCGGCCACGTTGGCGGGCGTGTTGGGGTTGCTGGGGTCAAACACGAAGGCTAGGTCGTTGTCGGTGCCCGGACCGCCCACGAAGTCGCCGTTGATGTCCGAATCCACGGTGAGCGAGTAGCGCGTGCCGCCGAGGCCCGTGAAGCGCCCGCTCAGCACGAAGCCCTTGAAGCTTGGCGACGCCCCGAAGAACACCACCTTATGCCGGAACTGGTTGTCGGAATAATTCAGCTCGCTCAGGTCGCGCGGGTCCGACTTGATGGGGCGGAACGTGGAGGTGTTGGCCACGTTGCCATTGTAAGAGGTGTTGTCGCGGGTCGAGTTCCAAGTGTAGCTGGCGTTAAAAAAGCCGTCCTTGGCGTAGCGCAGCTCCGCATCGGCTACCATCGTAAACTGCTGCACCTTGGCGCCGTTGGTGAACTCCAGAGTGCGGCCCACGGCCTGGGTTTTGCGCCCCAGCACGTTGTTGGTGATGCCGCCCGCCGTGATGGTATTGGCCGGCACAAACACGCCGCGGCCGCCCTCGTTGTCGAGCGTGAAGTAGGGCTGGTCCACCAGGTTGCGGTCCAGGTACACGTAGTTGTTTTTGGTGTACGAGTACAGGAAGTTGGCGCCTACCCGCAGCCAAGTGCTCACCACGCGGTTCAAGCTCAAGTTGGCCTTGTAGATGCTGGGCACCTGCAAGTTTTTGTCGTTCAGGTTGATGGTCGATACGTAGGGCACGCCGGGCAACAGGCCGGGCGCCGTGCTGGGGTCGGCGCGGTAGGCCGGAAAATTGGGCCTAGGTACCGGGTTAGTACCCGTTGAGGGCCGCGTCACGTCTACCGAGCCCACGAGCGTGCCGCTGTTCTGGATGTTGTTGACTTGCGCGTAGTTAACGGGGTTGGCCGAGAACACGCCGCCGCCCAGGCGGATGATGCTTTTGCGCTCGCCCTTCACGTCCCAGGTCAGCTGCACGCGGGGCTGAATGTTGTTCCAGTCGGTGGGGTTGCTGTCGGTGCGCAGGCCGAAGGATTCCTGCACCACGGGGTTGTAGGCGCCCGCCGTGAGGTAGCTGGTTAGGTCCCAGCGCAGGCCCACGATGGCCTCCACGTTGGGCAGCGGGTTGTACTGCATCTGCCCAAAGAGCGAGGTATTAAGCACGTACTGCTGCACCGACGGAATGCCCTTTAGCGGCACCTCCCGGGCGTAGCGTGAGGGGTTCAAGTCGTTGAATTCCTTGAGGCTGTTGAACACAAAGCGCCCGTTTTGCTCGCTCGAAATGTAGGTATCGAGGTAGGTCAGCGTGTTGTCGGTGCCGAAGGTGAAGTTGTAGCGGCCCTTGTTCCAGTAGCTGGTGTTCACGAGCTGCACCTGGTTTTCGAGGTTGCGCTCGGGTGTGAAGCGCTGGCCACCCAACTGCACCGAGGTGCTGCCCTGCTTGCCGTTGGGCAGCAGCGAGCGCACCGTTACGATGGCCCTAGGGATGTTGGCTTCGGGTATCTGGTCGTTGGTGCTGTACTCGCGGTTCACGGTCTGGTACTGCACCTTCAGCTCGTTCACGAAGGTGGGGCTGAGCTGCGAGCGCAGCGACAGCAACGTGCTGTTTTCGCGCGACTTAAAGTTGCCGTACACCTCGTAGAGGTTGATGGACGAGTTGTCGTCGGTGCTGTTCGGGTTGTTCCAGTCGCTGTAGTTGTTGCGCAGCGTCAGGCGGTGGCGGTCGTTAATCTGCCAGTCGAGGCGGGCAAAAAAGGTGTTCGCCAGCGTCTTGCGGCCAAACTCGCCCGTTTGGGCGCCGCTGCCTAGGCCGTACTTGGTGCGCCCGATGGTCACCACCGAGTCGAGCACCGCCCGGCTGATGCCCAGCGCGTTGGCATCGGCATCCGACTTGATATCGGCAATGAAAAACGGCGCCGACTGGTCCTGCCGGTCCAGGGCCGTGAAGAAGTGCAGCTTGTCCTTGATAATTGGTCCGCCCAGGCTGAAGCCATATTGGTTGGTCGTGAAATTCTGGGTGCGGCGGTTGCCCCGAATGTCGTAGGGGCTAGCCAGGAAATCAGCCCGGTAGTAGTCAAAAATCGACCCCGTAAAGGTGTTGGTGCCCGACTTCGTAACCGCGCTAATGGTGCCGCCGCCCTGCCGGCCTTGCGTCACATCATACACGTTGGTGGCCACCTCAAACTCGCGGATGGCTTCCAGCGACAGCGAAAACGGCCCGTTGCCCACCGCGCCCGAGGTGAGGTTGTTGCGAGCGCTCACCCCGTCGATGAGGTAGTTGGTCGAAGAAGCTAGCTGCCCGCTCAGGCTGCCGCCGTTGGAAGTCGGGGCCAGCGCCGCCAGGTTGGTAAAGCTGCGGTTGAGCACCGGAATCTCCCGGATGGTCTGGTCTGTGATGGCCGTGCTGCTGCCCAGGCGGTCGATGCGGCTGTTGAGGGCGTTGCCCTTCACCACCACTTCTTCGAGTCCCACGCTGGCGGGGGCGAGGGTAAAGTCCACGGCCAGCTGGTCGCCTAGGTTTAGTGCCAGCTCGTTTTTTACTTGCGTGCCCGAGCCCACAAAGCTGGCCCGCACGGTGTAAGGCTTGCCCAGCGGCAACTGCCGCAGCCGGTAGCGTCCGTCTACGCCGGTCACAGTGGAGGTCTGGAAGCCTGTGGCCTCGTTGCGTACCACCACAACTACGCCTGGCAGCGTTTCGCCCTTTTCGTCTACCACACGCCCCGTGATGGAGGCGTCCGTAGACTGGCCGAAACCGGAGTAAATACTAGTTATCCAAAAAAGGACTAAAAGAAGAAAACGTTGGCCCATATTCATGAAGGGTGAATGAGGGCGCAAAGGTTGGCGGGCTGTATTACGGCATTGTCACGGCTAAAACCACGGATTGTTATCTTTAAGAAATAGTGAATTGACTTCTGAGAAGAAGTGTGTTTTCAGGATAGCTAAAGAGCTATGCAGTTATGCTTAGGTTACTAAAAAAGAGGGAGCGCAACCTTGCTAGGCTGCGCTCCCTCTTTGTCAACCACCCGTAAAAAAGCTACCTAGGCGGCTGGCTTTTCGCCCTGGTTCACGAGCTGCGTCAGGCTCTTGGCGGCTTGCGTAAACTCCGACGGAATAAGCACTATTGTAGTGGTGTTGTTGTCGATGCCGATTTCGGACAGCATCTGCATGCGGCGCAGCTCTAGCGCGATGGGGCTTCTCTCCATCTCCAACGCGCCCTGCGTGAGCTTGAGGCTGGCTTCCAGTTCGGCCTCTGCTTTGATAATGCGGGCGCGCTTTTCGCGGATGGCCTCCGCCTCGCGGGCCATCGCCCGCTGCATCGACTCGGGTATCTCCACGTCCTTGATTTCGACCAGCTCAATCTTGACGCCCCAGGCCTCGGTGGCGGTGTCCACTATTTGCAGCAGCGCATTATTTATCTGGGCACGCTCGCGCAGCACCTCGTCGAGCTGGTGCTGGCCGATGATATTGCGCAGCGCCGTGACCGAAAGCTGGTACACCGCCTTGTTGTAGTCGGCCACCTTAATCACCGCGTCGGCCGGGTTCAGGACCTTAAACCACAGCACGGCGTTGACCTTGATGGTCACGCTATCCTTCGTGATGGTTTCCTGCTGCTCCAACTCCACGGTCTTTGTCCGCATGTCGATGGTTTGCTGGCGCTCCATGAGCGGAATGAGCCAATAAATGCCCGGCCCGCGCGTGCCGGTGTAGCGCCCCAGCCGAAACACGATGGCCCGCTGGTATTCTTGCGCAATGCGCAAGCTGCTAACCAGCAGCAGAAAAGCGATAAAAAGCAGCACGAGAAGCGCCATGACCTAGAAGGTTAAAAAGTGTACAGCATGTATCATTCGTCGGGGCTAGGTATTACACCTAGGGCGAGGTTAAACGAATTGGTTAGGGCCCGTCAGTCGCGAGACCCCACCCCCGGCCCCTCCCCTCCGGGAGAGGGGAGCCGACCGCAAGCAGACGTGAGCGAATGTCATTCAGTCGTCAGGCTCCCCTCTCCCGGAGGGGAGGGGCCGGGGGTGGGGTAATACGCTAGAGCAGTAACCCACCCTAGGCCACCTCACCGTTTACCAACTCAAACGCAACAGCGACACGCCCTGACGTGGCAATGACACATGCAACACCGCCCGCCCCTGTTGCGTGCTAACCCAGGCCGGCGAAGTGAGCAGCGCCAACTGCCCGGCTTGCGCCAGCGTGGCCTGCTGGGCGGCCGTGGGCGACTGCGGCGAGCCCATACCCTGCCACACCGCGTAGGAATTGCTGTGCTCCTGGTCGATGCGGTAGTGCTGCAGCAGCGCTTGGCCGGCGGGCAGGCCTTGCAAGTTTAGATCTAGGTCGGCGGCGGGGGCGGGTAGGTCGTCGTTGTGGTAGTTCCAGAGCAGCACGGCGGCCGAGTGACCATCGGCGGCTACCGAGGCCAGGGCACCGATATCGGGACGTTGGTTCTGGGCTTGGTTGAGGATGTCGGCCACGCTCATGGCCTGGGGGTTAGCTACGGTCACGCGCTGGCCGCCCATCATGCCCAGCATCCGAAACACGTTGAGCACGGGCTTATCGACGCCATTGGTGGCTAGGTCGCGGAAGCCGGCAAACCACGGCTGGTTTTCGAACTCAAACGACCAGCTGACGGCACCTAGGAGGTTGACCTGGTTTTGGTCGGCCAGGGTGTAGAGGCGGGCGTAGGCGGCAGCGGTGTAGCTCGAAAACATGGTGCCGTTGCGGTAGGCATTGTCGGGGTTGGTTTGCACACCGCAGGCGGCGCAGCCCTCAGGGTCGTTTTCGCCCAGGATGATGGGCAGCTGGCGCAGCTCGGGGTACGAGGCCACGATGGCAAGGCCCGTCTGGATGTCCTTCATCTGGGTGGCCATGTTCATGCGCACGTGGCCATCTACCAGCTTGGGTGCGCCCTTGGCGTGGAAGGTTACGAAGTCGAGGCGCGTGCCTTTTTTACCGGTCACGTAGTTGGTGCCGCGCACGCAATGGTCCAGGAAGCTCTTCAGAAAGTCGGCAGCCTTGTCCCAGCCGGGGCCGGTGGTTTCGGGGCCACCTAGGTTGGCGGCGGGGAGGGCGCGGTGCACGGCGGCCTCCGAGTAGTCAAACAGCTTCTGGTACTCCTCGGGTGTGCCTTTCCAGTAGCCGATGTTGGGCTCGTTCCAGAGCTCCCAGCGCCAGGTTTTGACCTCGGCCTCGCCGTAGCGGGCCACGCTGTGCTTCACCCACTGGTACACCAGCTCGCCCCACTTGGCGTAGTCTTTGGGCGGGTAGGCCCAGCCGGTGTAGATATCGTTGTAGTCGTCGCCGGGCTTCCAGTGGTGGCGGTAGGGCACAGGGTGGCTAGAGAGCGCCTCGGGCATAAAGCCCAGCTGGGCAATGGGTTTCATGCCCCGCTTGATGTAGCTGTCCATGATTTGGTCCACGATTTTCCAATCGTACACCGGCCGGCCTTTCTTATCCTCGGTGTAGGCGTTGGTCGAGCCCCATTTGAAGGCTGCGGTGCCGTCGCCGGTGGTCAGCATGTTGTGGGCGCGCACGTATACCGGCGCCGGGCTCAGGGCCGCTAGCTCGGTGAGGAGTTGCTGCCCATCCTTCATGGTGGTGTAGTTGGGCTCGTCGTAGCCGAAGTAGGCCCACAGTGGCTGCATGGCGCCCTGCGGCTTCGCAAAATCAACGGTGATAGGTACGGGCGCCGCAGGCGTGGGCTGCGCCAGGCCAGGAGTAGCCAGGGCCAGCGCCCCAGCAGATATGCTCGCCCAACGGCGAAAAGTAGATGCGGTAAAAAACCAAAAACGCATAGGAAAGAAGCAATAGGGTAGGAGGCCGTAAGGTAGGGCGTTTTCGCATCAGAATGGCGCCAGTCGGCACCTAGGGCTTACTACTTCTGCTAAAAGTGGTTTGAGTTGGCCAAGCGCCTGTCCTTGCGAGCGTAGCGAAGCAATCGCATCAGAATGGCCGCGCTTATCAGTATGGCTGTGCTTAACAGATGCGATTGCTTCGCTGCGCTCGCAAGGACAAACGGCTTTTGATTTTCTACTTAATCAACAGGAGCAGCGTACCAACCCCAAAAACAAAAAAGGGGGCTGCTCAACGAGCAGCCCCCTTTTTCAAAATTTGAATAGCTTTAATGACTGATGGCGATGCGCTTGGTCAGGGTTTGCTCACCGAGCACCAGCCGGCACTCGTAGAGGCCGTTGGCTAGGCGCTGGGCGGCTACTGGCAGCTGGTAGGCGCGGCCATCTTCCACGGTACCATCGTAGAGGGTGGCTACCAGTTGGCCCAGCGGGTTGTAGAGCTGCACCACTGCTCGCCCGGCCTGCGCCGCCCGAAACTGTATGGTGGCGGCCGACGCCGCGGGATTAGGATACGCTTCGAGCGAGGTGCCTAGGCTAGCACCGTCGGCGGAGGGAGCGGCCGCACCGGGCGCGGCGCTGCGTGCCATGGCCGAAGTGCTAGTTGGCTCGGTACCAAACACCAGCTGGCCCTTGTAGTAGAGCGTGACGTGGTAGTTTGGGGTGTATTCCCACGGCGCGCGGTACGACCAGTCGTTGTCTTCCACAAAATTGGTCCAGTCCTTCTTGGCCAGGCGGAAGCGTACGTCGCCGCTGCTGCTGAGCGGGTAGAGCTTGCCTAGGTTCAGCCCAAAGCCCACTTCGAAGTAGAGTTGGTTGCCCTGCTGCCCTACCACGCCGCCCACGTTGTTGAGCCCCACCTGCGCCCAGTCAAACCAGTGGTTGATGTTGTCCGAGCCATCGGGGCTAAACCAGTAGCGCACCCGTAGCGCGGGATAATCGACGGCTACGTTGCCGATATTCTGGACGTTCAAATACGTGCTGATGGTGTTGCCGCGCGGGTAGCCGTTGCGGTTCTGTGAGGATACCTGCAACGACATGACCTCATCGAGAACCTCGGGCTCGGTGCCCCAGACAAGGCGCCCGTTGCGATACACCGTGATGCGGCTGTTGGGCGCGTAGTTCCACGAGTTGTAGCGGTACGACCAGTCGCCGTTTTCATTGAGGTCACCGTAGGCTTGGTTGTTGAAGCGCGAGCGGATTTCGCCTGAGTTGCTGCCGCCCGCCAGCTGGCCCAGGCTGGCATCGAAGGTGTACTCCACATAGCCGAAGGCGCCGTAGTACGGCTTGGGCAGCTCCACGTACCGCGTGCGGATGTTACTGGCCCCTAGGGCGGCCCAGTCTATGTTGGTGGCCAGGCCACTGTAGTTTTCGGGCGTGAGCCAGTAGCGAATAGTTAGCTCGCTATAAGCCACGCCTGCTTGCCCTAGGTTGTCGAGGCGCAGCGTAGGCTTGATAACCTGCCCGTTGGGGCGGCTGTCATCCCCATCCTTATACTGCACTTGCAGCAGCAACGGGGTCACGGTCAGCGTCTGGCTCACGGGCGGGGCGGCGGCGTAGGTCGCATTGCCGGTCTGGCGGGCCGTGATGGTTGTGGTGCCGGCCTTGCGTACTCGCAGCACGCCCTTAGTTACCGTAGCCACCGTAGTGTCGGAGCTGGTGTAGGTGATGGGCAGGCCCGAACTGGCCGTAGCCATGAGCGTGCGGTCGGCGTCGCCGAAGAGGGCGGCCGGCAATGCCCCGAAGCTGATGGTTTGCTGCGTCTTGCAGTTGTCAGCGGCTGGGCCTTTGCCCGTGATAACGGCATTTGTGGTAGTAACCAGTAGCTTATCTAGCTGGGCGCTGCCATCGCGGTAGGCAATGGTGAGCGTGTGCGCCCCGACTCCTAGGGCGGCATCCTTCATTTTTACCCAGCGCCACCCATCGGCTCCCACTTCCTTCACGCTGGCATCGTCGATGTAATACGTGTTGGCCACCTGCCCCATATCAAACAAAAAGGTGGTCGAAGGCAGCGTGGCAGTGATAGTCCACGACACTTGCTGCCACGCCGTGCCAATGGCCTGGTCGCCCTGGTACTGCGCCCCGCTGGGCCCGGTCGAAAGCCGAATGGAGCCACCAGGCGCTGCCGCTTTTACCCAGTACGAAATCGTGTATTGCTTGCCGATGGTAGTCGGGAATGCCGCGCTCGATACCTGCACCTGCCACTGTGCGCCAGCCCGGGGGTTGGCCACCCGCAGGGCACCACTGCCGCTATGGGCATCCGTGGTAGCCGCAATGGTAGCGCCGCCCGCATTAAGGGTTGCCCAGCCAGTTAGCCCGTTTTCAAACCCAGGGTTGCCTAGCAGCTGATTACTGATAGGCTCGAAGGTGCCATTGTCAAGCTTGAGCCAGTAGCTGAAGTCCTGCGCCGCGGGCACCCGCAGCCGCGCCAGCAGCTTGTAGGTCGCGGCGCTATCCACGGTGAAGGGCAGCACCAGGGAGGCCGCGGCCCCAGTAGGGGCGGCAGTTGGGCTGCTTAGGCCGCTCTTGGCTTGCACATAGGCGCCGCCAGCAGCGGCCGTGTCGGCCAGCACCTGCCAGTTCGTGCCCACCGCGGCGCATTCGGTTTCCAGCCATATTCGCTTACCTAGGGGCTCGGGCGGCAGCGGCGGCAAAATGGGCGTAGTGGTGCCCCACCACTTGTACCAGCGCTGGTAATCGATAGCCGGATAAGGGTGCACCGTAATATTGGTATTGGCACTGGCATCACCCACCAAAAACTTGTCTACGAACGCCTGGATGGCCGGCTGCTGACTGGCCGGAATGGCACAGTGGCCATGGCCCCCATCGATGTAGAAGCCAAACCGGTCGCCGATGCCAAACTGCTTCCACACCTCGTGCGCGGCCCGGGCCGACACGTAGGCCGACGGGTTGGCCAGCCACTCAAAGTCGGTGTTGCCGGTTACCAGCAGCGCGCGGGGCGCTATCATGGCCATCAGCTCGTGGTGGTCGTGGGGCAGTTTGGCCACGTTGGCATTCTCAAACTGCTTCATATCGTCCTTAAACCAGCGGTAGTCCGTGGCCCCGAGCTTTTCTACCCCGCCTAGGGTTTCCGATACGCGCCAGGCGGGCGCCCCACCGCCGCCCGATTCCTGAGCAATAGTGAGGGCAATCCGCTCATCCATCGCCCCCGCAAACAGCGCCATCTTGCCTGCATACGAGCAGCCCGTCACGCCTAGGTGCTTCAGGTCGATGGGCAAGCTGGCCTGCACTAGCTCTAGGCCGTCGATGAGGCGGCTCACGCCCCAGCTCCAGGCCGCGTACTGGCCCGAGTTATCCAGGTTTTGGTCGGGATAGAGCTGGTAGTAAGGGTCCGTGAGCTGTGGGTTGTAGTAAGTCGTGACGTTGTTGTGGTTGTAGGTGATGCGGGCCACATTGCGCCCCGTAAAAACGGCTGCCGGTATGCTCCCCGACAAGCTGTTCATGCCGATAATAGCCGGAAAAGGGCCGCTCCCCGTTGTAGGCAGCGATACCTGCGAGGTTAGCGTCAGGGTTTTACCGTTCACCGTCACGTTCACCGTGAGAGTGCCGGTGCCCGCCGTAGCACCAGGGGCGTAGCTCGCCGTGATGTTCTGCGGCCGGCCGGGCCGCCGCCCAATCTCGTAGTTTTCAATTTGGGCCTTGATTTCATTGCGCCGGCATTCCCAGTCCCTAAAAGCCGTGGTGCGGCCCCGGCCATCGGCCCATTTAAATGGGTCGGGCAGCGGCTCGATAATTGGCAGCTGGCTAAAGCTGGGCAAGGGCGGCGCCGCGCAAGTGGCCCCCGTATTCTCAGCCGAGTAAACTAGCGGAATCTGGGCAAAAGAGCTCAGGCAACTGAAGCTCAGCAAAAGAGTAGCTAGGGCAGCTTTTGCTCTTAGTGTAAAGGTTTTACCAGAAGAGAGTAAAGGTATTGAGTGCATGATAAGTTGAGTAGGGTGGGGAAATGGGGTAGGGCAATTACATGTTTCTCATAGGCAAGGTGTTAGCTTAGAGATTGGGAAATGGCAGAAAGTATTTGGGAGACGAACTGATGGCTAGCTCGCTAGAGAAAATGCGGCTTATAGCTGACGTGCTTATAGCTAAAGTTTAATTTTAAGCACGACTATATCCGCGCTCCCGTTTACCCTAGGTCGCCTTTTAGGGGCTGATAATCATTGTACTTGGAAGGTACCAGTGGATTGTAAAAAGAGAAAACATTTTCTTGGTAAGATTCAAATAGAAGTACCGCAATCGTTTGCGGCAACGATTGGATACATCAAAATGCCAAAATCTTACACTTCCTACTTTGCCTTGTTTCTCCCAAGCAGCGTGCCACCCTTAAGTGCCTAGGAGGCTCCACACTATATGGTCTTGCCGCCGTTGGCACCCCGAGCAGCACCAAGCCTCCGCTACCCCAAGGCATAAAAAAAAGTGGCTGCCGAACTGGCAGCCACTCCTTTATGAGTAAACTAATGTAAGGTAGGTTAGGCGGCTACGTTGCCAACCCGGCGGCTGCCGCGCAGCCCGTACCACATAATGTAGGCGTAGCACACGATGGGTAGCAGCAGCGCCAGTCGCAGCCCGCCGTGGTCGGCAATGGCCCCGAACAGCATGGGCACCAGCGCCCCGCCCACAATGGCCGTACAGAGCAGCCCCGAGCCTTCTTCGGTATGGCGCCCTAGGCCAGCCACGGCCAGCGTAAAGATGGTGGGGTACATAATAGAGTTCATCAGGCCCACGGCCAGCAGGCTCCACATAGCAATAGAGCCAGTGGTGTTGATAGAGATGAGTACCAGCACTACGGCGCCTACAGCTGTGAAAGCCAATATTTTGGCTGGCGAAAACTTATTGAGCAAGTAGGCCCCGGCGAAACGGCCCACCATGGCAGCGCCCCAGTAAAAAGCTACTTGGTTGCCGGCCGCTGTAGCGTCCATGCCCATCACGTTAGGCAGGGCCAGGTAGCTAACGATGTGCGAGCCAATAGCCACCTCGGCACCTACGTACGTGAAAATGCCCACCACGCCTAGTACTAAGTGGCGGTATTGCCAGGCGCTGGTGTGGTGGTCGCCGGTAGCTTCATCATCATCGGTCACGTGCTCAATCACGGGCAGGTTGATGCGGCTCAGCACGAGGCTGATGAGCAGCAGCATACCCCCAATAACCAAGTAGGGCAGCTGCACAGCGCTCACGTCGATACCTGCCGCGGTAGTCGCATTGTCAAGCTTGGGCAAACGACTCAGAATGAGCGCGCTGCCCAGTAGTGGGGCTAGGGTAGTACCTAGCGAGTTAAATGCCTGCGTCAGCGACAAGCGCGACGAGGCCGACTCGGGCGGCCCCAAGATGGCCACGTAGGGATTGGCCGCCACTTGTAGCAGCGTAATGCCCGAGGCCAGCACAAACAGCGCCCCTAGAAACAGCCCGTAGGCACGTTGCGCCGCTGCCGGGTAAAACAGAAAAGCGCCCGCGGCCGCTACCACAAAGCCCAGCAGCATACCTTTTTTATAGCCCAGGCGGGCCACCAACTTACCAGCCGGAATGCTCATCAAAAAGTACGCTCCGAAAAAGCATAGGTTAATGAGGTTGGCTTGTGAGAAGGAAAGCTGAAAGATGGCCTTCAGGTACGGAATCAGAATGTCATTGAGGCAAGTGATAAACCCCCACAAGAAGAAGAGGGTCGTGACTGCGGCCAGCGCCGACGTGTAGCGCTGCGTAGATGCAGCCGCCGCTGAGGAGCTTTTGCGGTTAATGGTAGGGGCAGGAGCAGCCATAGGGGAAGCGCGTGATATTGAAAAGAAGTGGAGAGCAGTCTGACTGGCCAAAAATACACCCTAGGGTTACCAAAATATAGGCTTTGGACCGGCGTGAGCTACGCTGAGCGGCATGCGGCGCCAAGCGTAGCCCGCACATCTACCAGCCAGCACGGCGCCAGCAGCTGGTAAGTGATGCCGTGTTATGAGTAATAACTTACACACTATGAGCATATAAGCGGGGGTGTTTATGCAAAGGGCATTGAGTAGACCACAGAGGTAGTGTGCAAAAGCAGCAGGTGTCAGCCGCTCGGTGAAAAAAGCTAAATCAATTTAGCTTTTTTCACCGAGCGGCATTTTGCATATCATGCAAACGTTTGCATCTGTATGTTCTTCTACTGTTTTGCTTTTCTGTGTTTTGTAAGTACAGATTGAATTGATTTATTGGTGTTTAATATACTGATTATCAGCAGCAGATTAGGAGTGTATGTTGCTGCTTTTGCTCAGAGTAGGCAGCTTGCAAGGGGCTTTCAGGCGAAGTCGCTGCTTTGGCCAATGGAGTGGCGCATGGCGCTGGTGAAGTCACCCAGCCATGTGAAAAAGGCAGGCTACGACTCTGCTTGATTAGAGCAAGCGCTGGTCTTGGCACTGCCTGGAAGCAGCCAAGCAGCTGTTAGAAAAACCACTAGCCAGCAATAAAACCGGTTGATTACTTGATTTTCTATAAACTATTCATACTTTTACACCCCTAAACCGATTTCCGCCTCTTCTTTTTGCTCCTCACTGTCCTCCGTTGGTGCCTTTGCGATAGCAGGGCGCGGGACTGATTTGCGCCAGCTATTCGACTCTCAAATGAGGTAGGCTCCCTACCTGTATCATGGAGGTCGATTTTTTTTGGCTAGTAGTGCAATCGTTTGCATGAAGTTGGCTTCTGAACAGCATCTCCACATTCAATCCCACCCTTATGAAAAAGCTTGTACCTCCTGCGGGGCGGTTACTGGTTCCCGTGTTGGCGTGCTGCTTGCCCCTGGCAGTAGCTACTGCCGCTCCTGTAGCGGCTTCAAGCACCTTTACTATCCGGAAAGCGAGCCAGCCCACCGCCATCGTGACTGGCCGCGTGACCGACGACAAAGGCGAGGGCCTGCCCGGTGTAACGGTGCTCGTGAAAGGCACTACCACCGGCACCAGCACCGACGTAGAGGGCAACTTCTCCATCGATGCCCCCGCTAATGCGACGCTGGTTATCTCATCGGTAGGGTTTACTACCCAAGAGATTGCGGTTGCTAATCAGACTACAATCAATGTTCGCCTGGCCACCAACACGCAGAATCTTTCTGAGGCGGTAGTGGTGGGCTACATCACCCAAGAGCGCCAAAACGTGACGGGCTCGGTGGCGACCCTAGGGGCCACCGAAGTGCGCCGGGCGCCGGTAGCCTCGGTAGGGGAGGCCATTCAGGGGCGCCTAGCGGGCGTGCAGGTTACCAACTCGGGCGTGCCGGGCCAGGGGCCGGTGGTGAATATCCGGGGCCTGGGCTCGCTGGGTGGCAGCAACAGCACCCCACTCTACGTGGTCGATGGGCTCTGGATAGAGCCCACCAGCAGCGCCGGGCGCGACGTGAACCCCGCCGATATCGAGTCGGTGCAGGTACTCAAGGACGCGGCCTCGCTAGCGCCCTACGGCAACTCGGGCGCCAACGGCGTTATCATCATTACCACTAAGAAGGGCAAGCAGGGCACGGCGGCTATTAGCTTCAGTGCCAGCGGCGGGGTGCAGAACCTGGTGAAGCGCCTCGACCTGGCCAATGCGGCGCAGTGGGCCGTGACCAACAACCAAGCCTACGACAACGCCGGCCTGCCGCGCCAGCCTTATGCTGCTAATCTGCCGGCTGGTATCGACACCGACTGGCAGAAGGAGCTGTTTAAGCAAGGCTCGGTGCAGGATTACAACCTAGGGTTTTCGGGCGGCGGCCCCAACTCTAACTTCAACGTATCGGGCGGTTACTTCAAGCAGCAGGGCACCATCATCGGGCCGCAGTTTGAGCGCTTCACGGCCCGCGTAAATACGGGCTTCAACCGCGGCCGCCTGCGGGTGGGCGAAAACCTGCAATTGGTGCGCGCCAACCAGACCTACGTCAATGGCGGGCCCTTTACGGAGGTGCTGCGGATGCCGGCTGTTATTCCAGTCTATGACCCCACCGTGCCGGGCGGCTTCGGCATTGGCAACAACAACGCCGTGACTTTCGGCACCAACCCGATAGCCCTGCAGCGGCTGCTCAACAGCACCAGCACCAACAACCGCATCCTAGGCAACGTCTTCGCCGAGGTGCAGATTTTTGACTTCCTGCGCTACCGCCTCAACCTAGGGGTAGAGTACCACGGCTTCCGCGACCAGCAGAAGCGCCAGTACGGCATCTGGCGCCGCAACGATATCACCCAGCCCTCGAACTACGGCGACGACCAGGGCAACGAACTGTTTGGCCAGGTCGAAAACACGCTGACCTTCGACAAGAGCTTTGGCGAGCACAACCTGACGGCCGTGGCCGGCTATAGCCGCCAGCGCCGCAGCTTCGAGTTTACGCGGGGCGTCAACTTTGGCTACGGCCAGGGCCCGGTGTACTACTGGGCGCTCGATGCGGGTACCCAGACGCCACAGGTCATTGGCTCGTCGTACGTGCAGGGCAAGGAGTCTTTCTTCGGCCAGGTGAGCTACGACTACGACCGCCGCTTCCTAGTGACGGGCGCCTTCCGCCGCGATGGCTCGTCGCTGTTTGCGCCCGATGTGCGCTGGGGCAACTTCGGCGCCGGCTCGGTAGGATGGCGCCTCTCGAAAGAGAAGTTCATGGAGAACGTGACGGCCATCAGCGACCTGAAGCTGCGCGCCAGCTACGGTAGCCTCGGCAACCAGTACCTGAGCGGGGCTTACGGCGGCTCGTACCTCTACCAGGGCGCGCTGAACACCAACGCGAACTACGTGCTGGGCACCAGCCAAAATATTCAGAACGGGGCCATCCAGACGACCCTGGCCAGCAACATTCGCTGGGAAGAGCGCCGCACCCAGAACTACGGCGTTGACCTAGCCCTGCTCGAAAACCGCTTCTCGCTGTCGGCCGACTACTACATCTCGCGCACGGCCAATGCCCTGGTGGCGCCTAATCTGTCGCAAGTATTTGGCAACGCTGGCGCCCTGCCTTATCAGAACCTAGGGCTGATTGAAAACCGAGGCTTCGAGTTTAAAGTAGGCTACGCCGACGACCGCAAGCCGTTTAAGTATGGCGTGTCGGCCAACCTGACGACGCTGAGCAACAAGGTATTGAACCTGAACGAGGGTTCGGTAGAAGGCTCGACTGTCAACTTCCTGACCGGTGGCCCGGGCAGCATTACCCGCACCGAGGTAGGCCAGGAAATCGGCTCGTTCTACCTCTACCAGTTCGACGGCATTTACCAGACTGGTGATACTAAGCCAGCTGGTCTGCAAGCCGGTGACGTGCGCTACCGCGATACCAACGGCGATGGCCAGATTACGGAAGCCGACCGGGTGCACGTGGGCCGCGTATTCCCGCGCCTGCAATACGGCCTGAACCTAACGGCCAGCTACGCAAATTTTGACCTGGCTGTGTTCTTCCAGGGCGTGCAGGGCAATACAGTCTTCAACGATGCTAAGTACTGGCTCGAGCGCACCGACGATAACAACAACCACCTAGCGGGTTTCAGCCCCTGGACGACCACCAACCCTTCGACCTCCACACCCCGCGCCATCATTGCGGGTGGTAATGGGGGCACGGCACCCGGCAACAACGACCGCTACCAAACCACCCGCTGGCTGGAAGACGGTTCGTACCTGCGCCTCAAAAACGTGCAGCTTGGCTACTCGCTACCCAAGGGCATGCTTGAGCGCACCAAGTACATCAGCTCGCTGCGCCTGGTGCTGACTGGCCAAAACGTGTTTACGGTGACCAAGTACAGCGGCTACGACCCCGAAACCGTGGGCCAAGGCTCGCTGGCGCGCGGTGTAGATGCGGGCTCGTACCCCAACCTGCGCTCGTTCACCCTAGGTCTGCAAGCTGGTTTCTAGGCCTTTCTCCCACCCGTATCTATCAGCTATTATGAAATCTTCTATCCTGACCCGACTGAGTGTGGCGGGGGCGCTGCTACTCAGTGCCACGGCCTGCGAGAAGGACATGCTTAACCAGGTAAACCCCAACCTGCCTACCGTGCAGACGTCGTGGCAAACCTCGGATGACGCCGTGCGCGGCTCTACCGCCTGCTACGCCGGCTTGCAGAGCCTGGGCATGTACCGCCGCTGGCTCAACTTCGCCTTCGACCTGCGCGACGATATCGGCTGGAGCCAAAGCCCCTGGGGCGAACTGGCCGACTTCACCCGCTTTGTGCAGCAGAACTACGATTTTGAGGTATCGAGCAACATTTGGCGCGACCACTACCGCACCATCTTCCGGTGCAACCAGGTGCTGGACCGCGTGCCTACCATCACGACGATGGATGCCACGCTGCAAAAGCGCGTGTTGGCCGAGGCCAAGTTCCTGCGGGCGCTGTCGTACTTCAACCTGGCTTCGCTCTACGGCAACGTGCCGCTGGACCTGGCGTATTCGACCGAGCTAAACCGCCCCGTGACCCAGGCCAAGGAGGCTGACGTATGGGCGCAGGTATACAAAGACTTGCAGGAGGCGGCCCCCGACCTCCCTACCTCGTATGGCGCCGCCGATGTAGGCCGTGCTACCAAGGGTGCCGCGCAGGCGCTCCTAGGTAAGGCCTACATGCAAAACAAGCGCTGGGCCGACGCGCAGGCACAATTTGCGCTGGTCATCAGCCCGGGTACTTATCGCCTCACCAGCGCCTACACCGACAATTTTCGCCACACCTCGGAAAACAACGTGGAGTCAATTTTTGAGGTGCAGTTTTCGGATGAGAAAAAAGGTGGCAACGACTCGGGCGGCGGCCCCGACGCTACATCGTCGCAGGGGAGCCAGCGCTCGCAGTTTTGGGGCGTGCCCGGCTTTGGCTTCAACGACGGCGAGGTGCGGCCCTGGATTGTAAACGAGTTTTTGAAAGAGCCTACGACCACCGGCCAGCGCGACCCGCGCCTGGCGGCCACGGTGTTCTACAACCGTCGCGACCAGTCGCAGTTTCCTACGGCTTTGCCACAGGATGCCGACACGCTGGCCTATGGCGTGGGCTTTTTGACCCGCTACGGCCGCGATGCCGGCCAGCGCGCCCGCGTGTACTGGCGCAAGTACCAAACCGACTACTACCGCCAGTTTGAGGACTTCGACTCGCCCATCAACCAGCGCGTGATTCGCTACGCCGACATCCTGCTGCTGCAAGCCGAGGCCCTGAACGAGCAAGGCCAAACGGCGGCCGCCATTCCGCTCATCAACCAAGTGCGCCAGCGGGCTAGCGTTAACTTAGCCCCCTTATCGGCCAGCAATTTCACGCAAGCCACGCTGCGCACCCAACTCATGCACGAGCGCGCCACCGAACTGGCCGGCGAGGGTGTGCGTTGGTTTGACTTGCAGCGCTGGGGCCTGCTCGATACCCAGGCGAACGTAGACCAGCTCAAGGCCCACGACGCGCAGTTCAACACCTTTACGGTAGGCAAGTCGCGCCTGCTGCCGATACTGCAAACGGAGGTAGACTTGCTGCGCTTGACGCAGAACCCGGGGTACTAAACTCGATTTTGCCTTTGCTAGGCTGCCGCCGTGCTTCTTGAATAGAGAGCGCGGCGGCAGTTTTGCGTTAAGTAGAGGGCAGCTGCGCCCCAGTACTTTACCTTTTCCCCACCCTTTGTATGCGCATTTCCTTGTCCCCGCGCTGGGTTATATTACTGCTAGCCGGTAGCATGGCCTGTGCCTGTTCCAAAGGCGGCTCTTCGGGCGGCGGCTCAACCCCCACGCCCACTCCGGTACCCACGCCTACCACCGCCACGTTTAGCAATCCGCTGCTGTCGAGCGGGCCCGACCCGTGGGTGTACCAGAAGGACGGCTTCTACTACTACATGCAAACGACGGGCAACAACCTGGTGCTGCGCAAAACGGCCAAGATGAGCGAGCTAGGGTCGGGGGTGAGCACCACCATCTGGACGCCCAAGGCCACCGGGCCGGCCTCGCACGACATCTGGGCGCCGGAGATTCATTTTCTGGATGGCAAGTGGTACGTGTACTTCACGGCCGGGCCGGGCAACTGCTGCGGTGGCCAGCGCATGTGGGTGCTCGAAAACGCCAGCGCCGACCCCACCCAGGGAACTTGGACCGAGAAGGGGCAAATCGCGGTGCCCAACCAGGACCTATGGGCCATCGATGGCACCATCCTGGAGCAAAACGGCAAACGCTACCTTGTGTGGAGTGGCCAGGAAGCGGGCTCCGACCAGCAGAACCTCTACATCGCGCTTATGAGCAACCCCTGGACGCTCACCGGCCCGCGCACCCAGCTCAGCCACCCGCAGTATGCCTGGGAGCTGAACGGTACGCCCAAGGTGAACGAGGGCCCCGAGGTTATTCAGCACGCCGGCAAAACCTACTTGGTGTACTCGGCCAGCCATTGCAGCACCGACGACTACGCCCTAGGTATGCTCACGGCCACCGCCACAGCCGACCCCCTGGACGCAGCCAGCTGGAGCAAGTCGGCAACGCCCGTATTCACCAAAAACACCACCAACAACGCCTACGGCCCCGGCCACAACGGCTTCTTTGTGTCGAAGGACGGCACGCAGAACTGGATTATCTACCACGCCAACTTGCAGGCCAACCAAGGCTGCGGCAATGCCCGCAACCCCCGCATGCAGCAATTCAGCTGGAATGCGGATGGCTCGCCTAATTTCGGCACGCCGGTAGCCACGGGGGTGGCACAGCCCCGGCCCAGCGGCGAATAACACCCTAGGGCCTTCATTCCAAACCTACATTTACGGCCTGCCTTGCGCAGGCCGTTTCGTTGTTTTCTTATGCTACACAAGTTTTGTTATAGCGCGCTGGCCGTGCTGGGGCTGCTGAGTGCCGCCCCGCTAGAGGCCACGGCGCAGGTGAAATCTAAGGCCAAGGCCAAGACTACAGCGAAAGTCGCGCCGAAGCTCTTCACCCCCACGCCCATTGCCAACCCCGTGCTGGCCGGCGACTACCCCGACCCCTCGGTGACGAAGGTGGGCAACACCTACTGGGCCACCGCCACCTCCTCAAATTGGGGCCCCACGTTTCCGTTGTTGAAATCGACCGATTTGCAGCATTGGAGCTTGGTCGGGCACATCTTTCCGGGCGAGCGGCCGGCTTGGGCCGACTACTATTTCTGGGCACCCGAAATTAGCCATGACCCGAATGGCAAGACCTATGTCTTCTACACTGCGCACCAGCGCGGCGGCAACCTAGCCGTGGGCGTGGCCAGCGCTGACCGCCCCGAGGGCCCTTATACCGACCACGGCCCGCTGGTGGGCCAGCCCGACGGCTCCATCGACGGCTTCCCTATGCAAGACGAGAAGGGCCAGCCCTACCTCCTCTGGAAGGAAGACGGTAATAGCCAGAACAAGCCCACGCCCATCTGGGCGCAGCGCCTGAGCGCCGACCGCACCAAACTGGTGGGCGAGAAAACGGAGCTGTTTCGCAACACTGCCACCTGGGAGGGTAACCTCGTGGAAGGCCCCAGCGTGGTGCGCCACGACGGCTACTTCTACATGTTTTACGCCGCCAATGGCTGCTGCGGGGCTGGCTGTACCTACGCTACTGGGGTGGCCCGGGCCAAGAACCTGCTCGGCCCTTGGGAGAAGTACGACCGCAACCCCATCCTGACCAAAAATGATACTTGGACCTGCCCCGGCCATGGCACGGCCATCGAGCGCAACGGCCACTGGTACATGCTGCACCATGCCTACCAGACTGGTAGTATGCAGTACGTGGGCCGCCAGGGCGTGCTCAGCGAGTTTACCTGGACCAAGACCGGCTGGCCCGAATTTTTGACCAGCCACAGCACGCCCACGGCCGCTGCACCGGTGCCCGCCGTGGTGGCCGATGAGTTTGCTAGCGCTGCCCTAGGTACTAGCTGGGAGTGGCCGGTCGAAGACAAGCCGCAGTTTGCGTTGCGCGGCGGTCAGCTTCAGCTTACGGCACGGCCCGACAAGGGCGGCGCGGCCCTAGGTCGGCCTACGCTGGCTGCCAACTACACGGCTACTACCACGCTGCTCAACCCCAGTGCCCTGCCCGCCGGCACCAGCGCCGGCCTAGGTGCCCTCGGCGACCCCAACAACGCCCTGAGCGTAGTGGCCAGCGGCGGCAAGCTGCAAGTGCAGGAGCTGCGCGACGGCAAAACCCGCACCCTAGCCGAAGCGGCCCTGCCCGCCGCCAGCCCTGCGGTGCACCTGCGCGTGCAAGACGAAGGCGGCAACCGCTACCGCTTTGCCTACAGCCCCGACGGTCGCACCTGGACCGAGCTGCTACCCGCTGGCCAAACTGCCGATGGTGGCTTCCTGCCACCCTGGGACCGCGGCGTGCGTGTTGGTGTAGTGGCCATAGGTCCGGCGTCGGCCACGGCCACGTTCGAGCGCTTTGAGCTAGTTAATAAGTAACGTAGCATTAGCAAAAGCTAGAGCGGTTTTGGGGGCAGCGTACAGTCATTGAGCGGTGTAGAGCCGCAATACGTTGCGTCTGGCGTTTGCTCAGCAATGATGAGACGCAACGTATTACGTCTCCACAATCTATACACCGAGCCCGAAACTGCTCTAAATCAAAGATGCCCTTGCCACAACTGTGGCAAGGGCATCTTTATGAGCTTAAACTCGATATACTAGTGTACCAGCACCAGCTTGCTATGCGTGACGTGCCCGGCCGCCGAGAGGCGCACGGTGTACACGCCGGGGGCCCAGGTGCTGCCATCTAGGGCGTACTCAGCGGCTTGGCCGGTCGTGCCGGCTGCGTCGGCGAGGTGGCGCACTAGGCGGCCCCGCACATCGTAGATATCGAGGGCTACACGGCCGGTTTGGGTAGGCGTTACCACAAAGGTTACCTTGCCCGTGGAGGGGTTGGGGTATACCATCAGGGGCGTGTTGGTACCAGTGGTGTTGCGGTTAGCCAGTGGGGTGGCGCCGGCGGTCTGCGGCATCAGGTCGAGGCGCCAGCGCTGGGCGTCGTTGCCATTGTCGGTGTACTGGTGCACGCCGGTACCGGGGTCCGAGAGGTTGTTGTCTACATCGAGGCAGAGGGTGGCACCCTTGTGCACCAGCTTGCAGTAGCCGTCGCCTAGGGGCACGATTTGCCAGCGCTGGGCGTCGGAGCCATTGTCGGTATACTGCTGCACCGTGGCGCCGGTGCTGGTGCTATTGTCAGCTACCTCCAGGCACTGGTTGGTGTTGCGGTGCGTCAGCTTGTAGTAGCCATCAGGCATGCGCGTGATAACCCAGCGCTGGGCATCATTGCCGTTGTCGGTGTACTGGTGCACCAGCGTGCCGGGCGCCGACGAATTATTATCCACATCGAGGCACTGCGTGGTGCCCTTGTGCGTGAGCTTATACACGCCGCCCGACACAATGGGCTGGTCGGCGAGGGCGAATTGCCAGCGCTGGGCGTCGTTGCCGTTATCGGTGTACTGCTGCACGTTGGCACCGGGGCTAACGCTGTTGCTGGCCACGTCTAGAGCCTGGTCGGTGCCCTTGTGCAGCAGCTTGTAGAAGCCGCCGCTCATGGCTTGCAACTGCCAGCGCTGGGCATCGTTGGCGTTGTCGGTCCATTGTTGCACGTTGGTGCCGGGGGCGGCGCTTGCTCCGGCCACATCCAGGGCCAGGCCAGAGTTTTTATTCAGCAGCTTGTAGTGGCCATCGGCTTGCACGGTAACGGTCCAGCGCTGGGCGTCGGTGCCATTGTCAGTCCACTGCTGCACGTTGGCGCCGGGCGTTTTGCTCCCGTTATCCACGTCCAATACCTGGTCGGTGTCTTTGTGAATGAGCTTGTAGAGGCCGCCCGAAACTAACATTGGGCTAACCGGGCAGGCGCTGCCGGCCGGGCGCGGCGCCACGCCGTAGCTGGTCATGTTTACCTTCTGGATGGTGGCGTCGTTGTTGAACGTCAGGTGGTCGATGGCCACCACGCGGGTCTTATAGGTCTTGTCCTGGTAGCGGTGGTACACGATGTAGTAGTCGTCGCAGCCCGGAAACTGGGTGATGGAGTGGTGCCCCGGCCCGAAGCGGTTCGCATCGCTGCTCAGCACCGAGCCGCCGTATGTCCAGGGGCCGGTGGGCGAGGTGCTGGTGGCATACTGCACGTTGTAGCTGTCGTCGAACCAGCGCCCATTCGAGTAGGTCATGTAGTAGCGGCCGTTGCGCTTCACCATGTAGGGCGCCTCGGTGTAGTTCTGGGGCGTAATGTCGCGCGGCGCGTCGTTAGTCAGCGATACCATGTCCGCATTAAGCTTGCGCACCACCATTCGGGCGCCGCTCGAGCCGCCGTAATAGATGTAGGCTTGCCCATCGTCGTCCACAAACACCATGGGGTCAATGACATCCTGGGTGATGTTGTTGCTGAGCGCGGGCGTCAGCAGCGGCTGCCCGTTGTCGGTGAAGGGCCCGATGGGGGTAGTACCCACGGCCACCCCGATAGACGGCGTATTGGTGGCGTTGTTGTGGGCCGTGTAGTAGTAATAGTACTTGCCGTTGCGAGCTACTACCGAGGGGGCCCAGCCATTGTAGGTGGCCCAGGTAGTTTGCCGACCTAGGTCGAATACTACCCCCCGGTCCGTCCAGTTGGTAAGGTCAGTCGAAGAAAACGCGTGAAACTGCCCCCCGCTCGAGTTGCCGTCGGTGGTGGGGTAGATGTAGTAGGTCCCGTTAAAGTAATTCATTTCCGGGTCGGCTTGGTAGCCTGCCAGAATGGGGTTGGTGCTGGTTTGCCCGAGGGCCCGTAGGCTGAGCAAGAGCAGCAGAACGAATACGCCGGACCAAAACCGGCGCACGGAGCGGGCAGACAGTAAAGCTGTCGACATAGAGAGTAGGTGGGGAAAAGGTTGAAAAATGAGTACCCGGCGCCCGCCGGATACCTAGGAAAAAAAGCTGGGCACTAAACCAAAAAGGGGTGCCGATAACTACCGGCACCCCTAGGGCTTATTTGGTGAGCTTATCGCTCAGCATCTTCATGAAGTAGCCGCCCACCACCGAGCGGGCCTGGAAGCCGACCTGCTTGGCGTTGGTAGTTTCGTGCCAGTCGTTGAGGGGCACGCGGCTGGGAGTGTCGTTGGCAAACTGCCAGATGGGAGCCGCTAGGGCTTCAAAATCAGCTTGGTTGGTTGTCATCGTGGCGGTCCACAGTATCCAGTCCGACTTGGTGTAGGTCTTGCGGCTGTCGAGGGGCAGGCCGTATTTCTGCTGGTGCTTGAGGTAGAAAGCGATTTCCTGCTGCGCCACTTCGGGCGGGAAGATGTTCAGGCCAAGCACCTTATCCCACACCAGGTTGTACTTCTGGCTCCACGAGCCGGCGGTCTTGTCGAAGGTTAGGGCGTAGTGGTCACCGTCTTGGGCCATCTGCATCCACTTTTTGGCCAGGTCGCGAGCTAGGGTCTGGTACTCGTCGGCGGTCTTGGTGTCGCCCATCTGGCGGGCCAGCTGGCCGTAGCAAGCAATGCCCATGATGGCCTTCATCGAGAGGTTGGTGTTGCGGGCCAGGTGCCCGGCAAAGTCGTCGGTGCAGAGCTGGTTGGCCGGGTCAAAGCCATCACGCTTCAAGAAGCCCACCCACTTGGTGAGCGTGGGCCAATGCTCGCGGGCAAAGTCAACTTTGCCATCCATCTTCACCGCGGCTGCAGTCAGGATGAGCATGTTGCCGGCTTCTTCAACCGGCATGTCCTCGCCATAGGTTTGGCCGTTGGCTAGCGGGTAGGTGCCCACATCGTGCGCCGGGAAGTCCTTCTTCCAACGCCCCGATTCGGAGTAGTCGAAGATGAAGCGCAGCATGCCCTTGGCCAACTCGTTGTTATAAAGCAAGAATAGCGGCTCAGATGGATACGTCACGTCCACTGTACCGATGGAGCCGTTCGAGAAGTTTTCCTTCGAGAAGAAGAACAGCTCTCCCTTCGGCCCGGCCACGATGCTGTGCGCCGCAATAGCCTGGCGATAGGCTAATTGGCAGAGGTCGGCGTACTGCTTGCCGCCCGACTGCTGGGCGTCAGCGTACAGCTTTTGGTCAAACTCGGTGGCCTTGCGGCGTAGGCGGGCGTAGTCGGCTTCGGCGGCACCTAGGGCCTTTTCCATGGTCATGGCCGCATCGCGCCGCCACCAGGGCTTCAGGTTTTGGCCGAAGTACTGCACCGCCAACTGCTCGTCGTAGCCCAGCAACAGGTGCTGCTCGGCGGGCGTGGCGGCCACGGCCCCTAGGTCGAGCACGGCGGCTTGGGCCACGCGTTGCGCCTGGCCGGTGGTGGGCGCGGCAGCGCCTAGGGTGCCGGTTTTAGCGAAGGCGGTTTTTAGCGTTTGGGGGTTGCCGGTGCCGAGGGTGGCGCGGCCCGGCGCCGCCAGGTAGGCGTAGCCCCAATCAATGCGAATGTTGTCACCCGCTTTGGCCAGCACGGGCTGCGCGGTGGTACCTAGGGCCTGCCAGCGCAGGCTGCCGGCTTGGCCGGGCTTGGTGGCTACCACTTGGTAAGGCGTGTTGCTGGCCAGGGTGCCAGCCTCGCTGAGTAGCACCTGCGTGGCGTGCGATTTGCCATCGGTAGCTGTGGCCGTGCAGGTTACGTAGCTCACGGGCCGGGCTACAGTCTCAAGCTCATCGAGCAGCAGCGGCGATAAGAAGTTGACCTTCAGCGTCACCGGTCCTGCTACAAACGTGTAGGTCGTTTGGGTAGCCGTAACCGTTACGCCCGTTTGGCGGGCCTTTGCGAGTGGGGCAGGGGCAGGCACGGTTTCATAGAGGCCCGCATCGAGGTACTCGCCACCCCGGGGGCTGTTGGCGTGCAGGGCCAGCACGTTGTCGCCGGCGTGCAGCGCCTGCTTGGCCGCGGCCGGGATGGTGAAGAAGTCGTACTGGCTGTTGAAGCCGGTCTGCTTAGTGAGCAGCACGCCGTTGAGGTACGCTTCCACGTCATCGTCGTGCTCCATCAGCAGGCGCAGCTCGCCGGTAGTTTTGGGGTCGGGCACGCGCACTGTGCGCCGCACCCAGATGTCGCCCTCCGTCCAGGTAGTGCCGTGCTCGCTCTTGTTGTCGGTGAAAGGCGCCGGGCCTTCCTGCCAGCTGCTCGCGCCCGCAAAGCTGGCTTTTTCCCAGCCTGCCGCGGGCTGCTTAAAGGTGTAGCGCGCCTTATAAGGCTGCTCGCGCACTGTCGGAATAAGGGCTCGGTACTGTGACCCCGCTTGGCCCATAAACTGATATGCCTGGCCATCAACCCGCACCACGCCCTCCATGCTCTGCGGCTCGCCGGTCCAGTGCCGAGTAGGCGCGCTGGCCAGCTCATCCTGAAACGCCCACACGCTGAAGTAGGGGTCGTGGGTAACAAGCGGGTAAGCTGGTGGGCGTAGGGTTTGGGCCTGCGCAGCATATGCGCTGAATGCGCTTGCAACGAGCAAAAGAGGAGTTTTTGTTATGCGCATTCTTACAGGTTTTGAAGGTGTTAAAATGTTTTAGCTACGCAATGACAAGCTAGCCTAGGCAAAAGTGGTACGCCCGTGCTAGTTGTGCCCTCCCGAAGCAAGATGATAGGGGCGGATAAAGTGCTTCGCCCAGCCAAAGTACAGCGCTCGAAAATCGGAGCGAGTTGGGCGAAGCAGAGGAAAACCGGCTCTCGTGGTAGATACCACCGAGCTACTCCTAGGTCCCAACGTGTTTGAAATATAAGCTGCTGTTCAGCTTGTTGCTCGCGCGAGGCTGCGCGCAGAGGCACGTAAAACCGGCCGTCGCAGCCAGTAGCGGCCAGCAAGCGGCCTGCTACCCCGCGGGCCAACTGCTGGCGGCGAAGAGGGTGGGACATGGAAAAGGAGAGAGTGAGGGCAAGATAGCAGAAAACTCGTTGCCGAGCGCCCATGCTACTGAAACGCAAGGTACCGCCTGACTGTCAGGTGTGCAAACGTTTGCATCGGGCGTTTTTAAGAGATTCTTAGTTAAAGCATTCTTATTCTGTGCAACCTTTGCATAACTTCTTGCCTTAATTTTTGCAGTAAACCGCGCGGTTTCGAACCAGCGTAGGCCTGCTTTTTCGCTCTATTTCGTGGCTAAAAAACGCGCCTCCATCACAGACCTGGCCAAGCAGTTAAACATCTCTGTTTCGACAGTATCGCGGGCCTTAAGCGGCCACAGCGCTATCAGCGAAGCTACCATAAAGCGAGTAACTACACTGGCTAAAGAACTTGGTTACCAGCCTAATAGTATGGCATCGGGCTTGCGCAAAGGCCGCAGCAATATGCTTGGGGTGGTAGTGCCGCACATCGATGGCAATTTCTTTTCGCAAGTAGTAAAAGGCATTGAGGCCGCCGCTAGTAAGGCTGGCTACCACGTGCTCATTTGCCAGTCGAACGAGGACGTGGCGCACGAGCGTGAAAACCTCGAGACCCTGATGAATGCTCAGGTCGAAGGAATTATGGTGTCGCTTTCACGCACTACCCACGAGTTTAAGCACTTCGAAAAAGTGCGCAAGCGCGACATTCCGCTGGTCTTTTTTGACCGTATCCTGGATGGCTACGACGTGAACGCGGTAGTGCTCGACGACCGCGCCGGGGGCTATCGCGCCACAAAGCACCTACTCGACCAAGGCTACCGGCGCATTGCCCACTTTACGGGTCCGCAATACCTCAACATCTATAAGCTACGCCGCCAGGGCTACGAAGATGCCTTACGCGAATATGGTTTACCGATTGAAGAAGACCTAGTTATATACGGAAGCATGGACATGGAAAACGGCCAGGCTGGCATGAAGCAGCTGCTGGCGCTGCCCCAGCCGCCCGATGCCGTGTTTTCGGGCAGCGATTTTTCGGCGGTTGGCGCTTTGCAGGTGCTGCAAGAGCGGGGCCTGCGAGTGCCCGAGGATATAGGCCTAGTAGGGTTTAGCAACGAGCTTTTCTCGCGCCTAGTAGTGCCCATGCTCACCTCCATCGACCAACACTGCGAGCTGATGGGCCGCTCGGCCACCCGGCTGCTGCTCCAAATAATGCAGGAGCAAAGCCAACAGGCGGCCCCGCAGCACATCGTATTGCAACCCGATTTATTCGTGCGGGCCTCGTCGATGCGGGGCGATAAAAAGTAGGAGAATAGCTAGGTGGTTCTAACAGCAGCGCGGAGGAAATACCTGCCAATGTGCAAACGTTTGCACATTGGCTTGCTACCTTAGCCGCTCTTTTCCCACCCGCGCTCGTGCCGTATGAATGTTTCGCTCCTTGCCGGCGGTTGCCTGGCGGTGCTGCTGTGTAGTGAGGCGGCGCCGGCTCAGCCCGCTGCGCCACTGGCTCCGCTGGCCTACCACGAATTGGCGCCGAGCGCCATTCGGCCCACCGGCTGGCTGCGCCAGCAGCTCGAAGTGATGCGCGACCACAGCACCGGCCACCTCGACGAAACGTACCCCAAGGTGCGCGACCGTAACGGCTGGCTCGGGGGCACCGGCGACGGTTGGGAAGAAACGCCGTATTGGCTCGATGGGGCCGTGCCACTGGCCTACTTGCTGCAAGACAAGCCACTGCTGGCCAAGGTGCAGCGCTACATCAACTGGTCGCTAGCCAACCAACGGCCCTCGGGCTACTTTGGGCCGCTCACTAAAGCTGAGCAGCAGGCTGGTCACCTGCTCGATGTGCAAGGCACGCAGGGCGAAGACTGGTGGCCGCGTATGGTGATGCTCAAGGTGATGCAGCAGCACTACCAAGCTACCCACGACCCTAGGGTTATTCCGTTTCTAACCAAGTATTTCCGCTACCAACTCGCCAACTTGAAAGCCGCGCCCCTAGGGCAGTGGAGCGAGTGGAGCACCGTGCGCGGTGGCGACAACCTGCTAGTGGTATACTGGCTGTACCGCCAAACGGGCGAGCCGTTTTTGCGCGAGCTGGGCGAGCTGGTGTACCAGCAAACCACGCCCTGGACTACCCTCCTAGGTAACCGCGACTGGGTGCTGGAAGCCGCCGCCAACCAGACGGGCGCCCACTGGATGGACCGCCACGGCGTGAACGTGGGCATGGGTCTGAAGCTGCCCGTGGTGTACGCCCAGGCCCACCCCGAGCAACCCCAGCTGAACCAGGCGCTACGTACCGGTTGGCACGATATCATGACGCTGCACGGCCTGCCGGCGGGCATGTTTTCGGCCGATGAGGACCTGCACGGCAACCTGCCCACCCAGGGCACCGAGCTGTGCGCGGTGGTCGAAACCATGTTTTCGCTCGAGCAAGCGGCGGGTATGACGGGCGACGTGACCTACCTCGATGCCCTGGAGCGTATTGCTTACAACGCCCTGCCCACCCAAACCACCGACGACTACGAAAGCCGGCAGTACTTCCAGGTAGCCAACCAAGTGCAGGTGCAGCGCGGCGTGCTTAACTTCTCGCTGCCCTTCGAGCACGGTATGAACAATGTGTTTGGGCCCTACGCTGGCTACACCTGCTGCACCGCCAACATGCACCAGGGCTGGGCCAAGTTTGCCACGCACCTTTGGTACGGCACGCCCCAGCAGGGCGTGGCGGCGCTGGAATACGCGCCTAATACGTTGACCACCAAAGTGGGCAATGGGGTACTTGTCACTATCCGGGAGGAAACCGCTTACCCATTTGGCGACGAGGTAAACTTCGCAGTTGACTTGAAAAAGCCCACAGCGTTTCCCCTAGGTCTCCGCATCCCGAGCTGGTGCACCGAAGCCACGGTGCTGCTCAATGGCCAGCCACTACGCACCGATAAGGGCGGGCAGGTCATCACCATTGCGCGCACCTGGCGCGCCCACGACCGCCTCACGTTGCGCCTGCCCATGCCAGTTCGCACCAGCAACTGGGCCCGCAACTCGCGCGCCTTGGAGCGTGGCCCGCTTGTGTACGCTCTCAAAATCAAGGAGCAGTGGCAAGAAAGCAAGCACCCCGATGAGGGCCGCTATTTTACGCTCGCGCCACAGAGCCCCTGGAACTACGGCCTGCCCCGCGCCGTGGTCGAAGACCCAGCCCGCACTACTACCGTGGCGGTGAAGCCGGTGGCCGCCACTGCCCCAGGCTTTTACTGGAACGCGGCCAATGCGCCCGTCGAAATCACCGTCAGCGGGCGGCGCCTGCCCGACTGGCAGCTTAGCGAGGGGGTGGCGCCGCAACCCGTCACGCCGCGCGAAGGCCTGTATAAAGGGCCAGTTGACCCAACGCCGGAAGCGCTCACCTTCATTCCTTACGGCTGCACCAAGCTGCGCGTGGTGGCCTTACCCGTTGTCCCCTAGGTTATGGTTTATTGGAAAGCTTTGTTTGTGAGCGTCTTGCTCGGCGGTGCCCTAGGGGCAGTTGCCCAGGCGCCTGCGGCCCGCACCTTTACTAATCCGCTAAAGGAGAATGGCCCCGACCCCTGGATAATCCGCCACGGCGGGCAGTATTACTATACCAACACGATGGGCCAGAATATCACGCTCTGGAAGTCGCCCACGCTGGAAGGTGTGAAGACGGCGCCCGGCGCGGTGGTGTGGACGCCGCCCACCGCCGGCCCCAACTCCACCCAAATCTGGGCGCCCGAGCTGCACTTCCTCAGTGGCAAGTGGTACCTCTACTACACCGCTACCGACCGAGCCAAGGCAGGCGATACCTCGCGCTACGTATTTGTGCTGGAGAATGCCAGCGCCGACCCCACCACTGGCACCTGGGTCGATAAGGGCCGCGTAAATACTAAGTATTCGGGTCTCGATGGCACGGTGTTCGAGCACGGCGGGCGGCGCTACTTCGTGTATTCGGCCTACGTGGGGCCGCAAAGCGTGCTGGCCATTGCGCCCATGACTAACCCTTGGACTATCGAATTGGCTAAGGAAACCACCATCGCTACGCCCACCCTAGACTGGGAAAAAGGCGGCGGCCGCCAGATTTTGGAGGGCCCCGAGTTTTTGGCTGGTAAGAAAGGCCAGCTCTTCCTGGTGTACTCGGCCAGCGCCTGCTGGGACGATAACTACTCCCTAGGCATGCTCACGGCCCGGCCCGGCGCCGACCCGCTGCGGGCGTCCTCGTGGGTAAAGTCGCCGCAACCCGTCTTCCACCCGTCGGTCGAAACTGGCGTGTGGGGCACCGGCCACAACGGCTTCACGACGTCGCCCGATGGCTGCGAAAACTGGCTTATCTACCACGCCAAAGCGGCTGCCGATGGCAAATGCGAGGGCCGCAGCTCGCGCGCCCAGCGCTTTACGTGGCGCCCCGATGGCTCGCCCGATTTTAGTGTGCCAGCTGCCCTAGCTACCCCGCAGCCGGTACCCTCTGGCGAGTAGCTGTCAGGTATTGCTATGCTGGCGCGAGTTTAGCGCGGGTTTAGCGCAACATAAATCGCGCTAGCCGAACCAGCAAAAACTTACGCTAGCCGACGCACTAAGCACCAACAACTAAGCACTATCTATTACCCTTTCTCTCCACCCCCGCATGAAGAAATTTTCATGGTTGTTTTTGGGCTTAGCGCTACTCGGCGCGCCAGTTGCCCAAGCCCAAAAAGTCAAAACCAAAGTAAAAGGTAGCGCAACTCTACCCGGCCAATCGACCCGTTGGCCCGCCGCCAAAGCCAACGCCTGGTATCAAGCCCGCCCCTGGATGACGGGCGCCAATTTTACGCCCAGCACCGCCATCAACCAGCTCGAAATGTGGCAGGCTAACACCTTCGACGCGCCGACCATCGACAAGGAGCTGGGCTGGGCCGAAGGTATTGGTTTCAATACCATGCGAGTGTTTTTGCACAGCCTAGCTTATAAAGAAGACCCCGCTGGCTTCAAGAAGCGCGTGAACGACTACCTCGCCATTGCCGACAAGCACCACATCGGCACCATCTTCGTGTTTTTCGACGATTGCTGGAACAAGGACCCCAAGGCGGGCTTGCAGCCGACGCCCAAAACCGGTATTCACAACTCGGGCTGGGCCCAGGACCCCGGCGACCCCGCCTCGCGCGACTCGGCCACGTTTGTGCAGCTGCGGCCCTACGTCACCGACGTGCTCACCAGCTTTGCCCACGATAAGCGCATTGTGCTCTGGGACTTGTACAACGAGCCGGGCAACAATGGCAAAGGAAATGCGTCGCTGCCGCTGCTGCGCAACGTCTTTACCTGGGCCGAGGCCGTGCGCCCCGACCAGCCCCTAAGCTCGGGCCTCTGGAACTGGGACTTGAAGGAGCTCAACACCTTCCAGGCGCTGCACTCCGACGTGATTACCTACCACAACTACGACGAAACCCCAGCCCACCAGCGCGTGATTGAGCTGCTGGCTACGCACGGGCGGCCGCTCATCTGCACCGAGTATATGGCCCGGCCGCGCAACTCCCGCTTCGTCAACATTTTGCCGTTGCTGAAAAAATACCACGTGGCCGCCATCAACTGGGGCCTGGTCGATGGTAAAACCAACACCAAGTATGCCTGGGACACGCCTTTGGCCGATGGCAGCGAGCCCACTGAGTGGTTTCACGAGGTATTTCGCAAGGATGGCACGCCCTACCACCAAGACGAGACCGAGCTGATAAAGAAGCTGACCGCCAAATAAGCGTAGCTACCTGCTCTGCGCCCGGCCGTGACCCTGGGTTCGGTCGGGACACTTGGCGTCTTCATCGACACTTTAGAGAGGGTAAATTCATCAACTTATTGGTCAGTAAGGTTTTTGCGAAAAAGGCTTCAAAGCTTGGTTTGGGTAAGTGGCACAGCGCTTGTCTTAGGAAGGGCAGACGCGTCTATCGTTTTTCCCACCTCAGCGCTACCCGGTTTGCTCGGGGCGCTGCCACTTTCTCTCCAACCACTTTCTGAGCTTTTATCATGAAAACTGCCCTGCTTTCGTTCGTTACCGCCCTCACTCTGTTTGTGACTACTGCCGCTTCGGCTGCTTCTTTTGACCACGACCGCGACCTGCGCCGGATGTCGCCCCGCGAACGCGCTCGCTACGAGCAAGCCCAGCGCGACCGGGCCCGCTTTGAGCAAGCCCAACGCCAGCGCGAGCGCCAGCAGGCTATCGAGCGGGCTCGCTGGGAAGCTCAGCACCGCCGCGACCGGCACGACGACCGCGACTATCGCGATTATCGCCGCCACTAGTCCCTAGTCCGCGTGCCGCCTAGGTACTTGCAGCCCCGAGTTTCACGAGAAGCTCGGGGCTGTTTGCGTTGTAGGCAAGGCGTTGGTGCTCAAGCTCGCCGCTTGCGAATTTTATTGCTGGTTCTTTTTTGTACAATGCGGGCGGCCTGCCTCGACCTTGGTATAAGGGTAAGATGTTGATTGATAATATTATGTGCGCAAGCGTTAGCGTTGGTGCGCGGCTGGCCTATGTTGATACCTAGGCGCCATTTTTCAAGCAAGCAATTATTTAATTTAATTCTATTTTGCTTCAACTTTAGCTTGACACTAGCGGCGTAATATTGTGAAGAAGTTGTGAAGCTGGCCCGCATGGGCTGGCCTCGCCCTGGCAGCTTATTCTCATTCCCACCCATGACGCACGTTACCTCTTCCACCTCCCGCGCGGGGGTGCCTGCTACGGCCCCAGTGCCGCCGGTGGGGCCGCCGGCTTCGGTTTTTAGCACGCTTGGGCAAGATGCACCGGCTGGGCTGGTGGTGTTTTTGGTGGCGCTGCCGCTGTGCCTGGGCATCTCGCTGGCCTCGGGCGCACCGCTGCTGGCGGGTGTGGTGTCGGGTATTGTGGGGGGCGTGGTGGTGAGCATGCTCAGCGGCTCGCACGTGAGCGTGAGCGGGCCAGCGGCAGGCCTCACTATTATCATGCTATCGGCGATTGCCACCCTAGGGTCGTTTCCGGCCGTGCTCACGGCTACGGTGGTGGCGGGGGTGTTGCAAGTGCTGCTGGGCGTGGCGCGGGCGGGCATCATTGCGCTGTATTTCCCGGCGGCGGTTATTCGGGGGATGCTGGCGGCCATCGGCATTATTTTGATTTTGAAGCAGGTACCCCATTTCTTCGGAGCCGACAAGGACTACTTCGAGGACATGGAGTTTTTACAGTTTGATGGTCAGAATACCTTTTCGGAATTGAGCATGGCCACGCGGGCCATCAGCCCCGGCTCGGTGCTGGTAGGAGCGGTGTCGCTGGTGCTATTGCTGGTGTGGGACCGCCCCGTGGTGCGCCGCCAAGCATGGGCTCGGCTGGTGCCGGGCGCCCTGGTGGCGGTAGTTACGGCCGTGGGGCTCAACCAGCTGCTGCACGCGGTGGCGCCGGCCTGGCAGGTGCGGCCCGAGCACTTGGTGCGCCTGCCGGTGGTAACCTCGCTCGGCCAGCTGGGGCACGAGATGCTGTGGCCCGACTGGTCGGCGCTACGCCACCCGGCTACCTACGGCGTGGCCTTTACCATTGCGATAGTAGCCTCGCTCGAAACCTTGCTGAGTATCGAGGCCGTTGATAACCTCGACCCGCAGAAGCGCCACACACCGCCCAACCGGGAGCTGCTGGCGCAGGGCACCGGCAATATCGTGAGCGCCCTGCTGGGCGGGCTGCCCCTGACGGCAGTTATCGTGCGCTCGTCGGCCAATATTGCGGCGGGGGCGCGTACCCGGCTCGCGGCCTTTATACACGGCTTGCTGCTGCTGGCCAGCTTGCTGTTCCTAGGTCGCATTCTCAACCTGATTCCGCTCTCGGCGCTTGCGGCGGTGCTGCTGCTGGTGGGCTACAAGCTTACTAAGCCGGCGCTCTACCGTGGGCAGTGGCGGCTGGGCTGGGCGCAGTTTGGGCCCTTTATTTTTACCATTGTGGCAGTGCTTTTTACCGACCTACTCAAGGGCGTGAGCATCGGGCTGGTGCTGGGGTTCTTCTTCATTCTCAAGGACAACGCCAAGGCGGGCTCGTACCTGCGCCAAGACGCCAGCCGCGATGCTGAGGCCGATGGCCGCCTGCACCTTCACCTGCCCGAGCACGTATCATTTCTCAACAAAGCCAGTATAGTAACCACCCTCGAGCAGCTGCCCACCGGCAGCCGCGTGCTGCTCGACGGCTCCCGCTCCGACGTTATCGACCACGATGTGCTCGAAGCCATTGAGGCTTTTCGGCAGGCCGCGCCGGCCCGCGGTATTGAGCTAGAGCTACGCGGCATCCGCCAAGTGCCTTTGGCTGCGCATTAGTCCCTAGGTCGGCTTTTTATCTTTCTCTCTTCAACACCCTTCGTAATTCTATGCCGAAGCAAGCAAAAGCAACTCAAGAAGTTGCGGGTATTCAAACCATCCTGGACAACAACAAGGAGTGGGTAGCCGCCAAAAACGCGCAAGACCCTAATTTCTTTCATAACCTGGCCAATGGCCAGACGCCGCGCTACCTCTTTATCGGGTGCTCCGACTCGCGGGTGCCGGCCTCGGGCATCACGGGCACGGGCCCGGGCGAGATGTTTGTGCACCGCAACATTGCCAACATGGTGGTGCACACGGACATGAACCTGCTGAGCGTG